>Ga0209282_1001145_pt1 | contig 14200 bp, 7 predicted proteins | sample Mtrugardesep15_FD_187529 | JGI IMG/M metagenome (GOLD analysis project Ga0209282, IMG submission 187529) | Root nodule microbial communities of legume samples collected from California, USA - M. trunc garden sep15 (SPAdes) (version 2) | ecosystem: Host-associated > Plants > Roots > Nodule...
TTGGACCAGCTAAAGAAGAACCTAAAAAGGATGATAAAAAGAAGGAAGATGATAAGAAAGATTCAAAAAAAGAAAATGTGATAATTGATCCTTTCATTTTCTATGGCACACCCGCTTATTATAATCATCAGATAAAACCACAATACAATTCTTATTACGGTGCTGTAAGCATTGAAGAGGATCCTAATAGCTGTGTCATCATCTAAATTTGTTATATTAAGTTTGATAAAAAAAATTAATTTATTTTTTTTTGTATTTTTTTTTATATATGAGTTGTAAAAGTAGTCTTATTTACAATGTTGGTTATAATACGAGGTTTGTGAGACTATTCTTTATATGGTACATTCTTGACCAATATGATATTCTAAACTTGCAATTCAATTCTCTAGAAAATTTTCTTTTGACAATTAGTACTCCAGAAAATTGAGTGATTGAATTTACTCTTAAGTATTAACAATCATGTTCTGTGCGGATACAAAGGTGTAGGTCAAGATTCGATCCTTAATTCTGTATATCAAGAGTAAACTTTTCTGAAAAAGTTAATTCACTTTATATGGCCGGCCGAATCACTCTAGCTCAAAGTTCTATTATGAGTTTTCCGAATTATGTGATGTAATCTTCGGTTAATCCCAAATCTATTTGTGATGATGCGGAGAGGCTTTGTAGAAACTTTATTTTGGTTGGACTCTACTTCTAAAGCAAGGAAATGTCATTTGATATGTTTGTGGATACTATTTGTAAACCTAAGGAGGATGGAGGCGTTGGATTTCGTAATCTGAGAGACTTTAGTATAAATTACATGATGAAGTTGGATTAAGTGTTGATGACTTACTCGGATGCTCTCTAAGTAGAATTATTTGCACTAAATGCAGTTGTGGTAACCTTATTATTCCTTCTATTCAGGGTCAACCTAATAATTTTTAAAAGTAAACGAGGTCTAAAGCAGTGACGAATATATGAGACCTTTTTTGTTCAAATATAAAGCGAGGGCCGACCATGCTTCTGTGCATCATTCTCCTAAGCTCCCAATATATACCATTATACTAATTCCCTACGATATGGAAGTGAGAAGACCCTCATAGAAATCAGGTGTTCCTTTATTCGTAGGTTTGCCATCAATTTGAATCGTTCTACTTTGGTTATGGTTGAACACTTGAACTTTGGGGTCTTGTTTATGGTTTGAGGCTTGAAAGCAACATGGATAATCCTCTCCTTGTGGAAGTAGATTCTCTTATGGTGGTTAACACAATCAAAGTTCGGAAAGTCTCATAATCTTCAATTGGTTTCTCATCTCCAAGATACTTTATATATTTTGATTCAGATTGGCTGGATATGTGAAATCAAACTTGATCTATCAATAGGCTAATCAATGCGCTGATTATCTTGCAAATTTGAAATGTTTATAAAAAAAATTAACCACTAACATTTCACATGTAAAAAAACCGTGTTATCAACAATACTTTCCTTACAAGGGAATAAGGAAAGAAACTGAGGCATATGTTACACACTTGACATATGTTACACACTTAACATTAATGTAAAATAAAATACTTTCCTGTCAAAAATTAATGCAAAATACTCACCAGGATCTACAACCAAAAACAAACAAAAACATACTTTACTTTTTTATTTTATTTTACAATATATGGCAAAGTCCAATCGAGTAATTGGACTCAAGTGATTAACCCGAGTTTGATTTTTGACGGAAACAATTATTGATCAACTTTTACTTATCTTTTGGGCGAACTTTATATTACTAGGATTATCTTCTCCTAAGAATTGGAGGTTAACACAAAAAAAAAAGGCAAAGTCCAAGCATAATCTACTATGCAAAAAATGTAGTTATTCACAATAATATACTTTATAATTTTTTTAACGGCAAAAATAATAATTTAATATATAAAATTAATTAAGTTATTTTATGTAATATTAATTTTTTTTAGCATCTATACTATTTGATAAGAAAAAATTGACATGTATGAGTGATCTGGGTGTAAATGTTATTATTTTTATTTAATATACTGTGTATATATTTCTTTTTAGAGAATCTTGATTATGAATGAATCTTTTACAACAAAAAATTCAAGAAAAATAGCATTTTTAAATAATTAAAAGGACACAACTATCGATTTGTCCATAATACAAAAAATCTTAAAACCTTTCACCATTTTGACAAAAATCTAGGCCACAAAGCACACTCCCCGTCTAACAAATTACAAACACCAACTCCATACTTCTCCATCAACACTTCTTTCCACAAAGCATTATCATCATGAATCAATCTTCATCTCCACTTTGTCAATAAACTCAAGTTAATCATTCTAACATCCCTCACTCGCAACCCTCCTTCACATTTTGGTTGACATACCTTCACATTATCAATACAAAAAGGTTCCAACTAATGGCGCCTAAAAGCAAACCCTTCAAACAAATTACGCCCCACTACTTTCCTCATCAAGCCACCAATCCCCTCTGTCACCACAAGGAATAAAAAAGGAGGTAATCCTCTTTACTAATTTCCTCTATAGGACTTTCATTTACAAGAATGAACATATTTCCACAAAAAACACACACCTTCGTCCACGCCACCCACTTTCGACACAACCCCACTATCTCCATCATATATTCTAAGAAACCCCAATTCATCGAGTCATATGTTTTTTCAAAATTTACTTTTAAAATTAAGCATTTATGATTTGTTATTATCGATTAATGCTTGAATTAGTTTAAACCTCGAGAAACAGTTGATAGAACTCGAGGTTTAAACTAATTGACGCATTAATCCATAGTATTATTCATCCTAATTGGTCTTAATTCACAGTTGAGACGCAAAGTAATGTAGCTCTTGGTTGGAAGAAGCCCGTAGTATTATTCATCCTTACGGTTGATAAAGTCATCTAACTGGTCTCAATTTTCTAAAAAAAATAATAATCTATTAGTGCTCAAAATTGTTAAATCAACATTAATCAAGTTAAGAGTTAAGGATGTGGCCAACCCTAAAATTCTACTTAACATAGCATGGTCGTCAAGAATCGGTCCAAGGTAAACCACATGTAACATTTTTCCACCCTAGAGGTTGCCTTAATTTTATGGTTTCTTAAAAATAAGGTTGCACAAGTGGCAGAGTCCAATAAGTGGATCTTAGAAGAGTTTGTTATAATTAATTCCACAATGCTCATCGAAAAGGCAGTTCTGGATAATCATTTGAGGGTTGCACGCTAATTAACCAATTCAGCATCGTAGATTCCAACCATTAATTGATTATTTGTACGTCAATTGGTTCCTTGGTCAGAAGCTTCCCTGAAAACAAGTTATTGTCCTTCATTCTCATTCATTTGCCCAGCTGGCTAGTTGCTCGAATTTTCTAATTTTCACATTTTTTTTCCTAATTTTTAAATAAGAACAAAAATATAAACAATACCTTCAATCTTGTAATCTATGAAGCTTAGATAATTTAAAATGATACTTTAAGATTTATGTCTTAGGAGTATCAATCAAATACCTATTTGAGTTGGTCTGATGATGCTGGCTTAAGACGTTGAAATGCAATCATCTTTAAGGTCTCATGTTTTATTATCTCCGGTGCTGATTTTGACGGCTAATTTAACTTCTTAAAAAACAAATGATCATATATTTAGGGTCTATCTTTTTCTAAAATCTTTCCTCAAAAGAAAAAATAAAATATTTTTCTAAAAGGTGTTTAGGATATTTCTTAGATACTCAATTCTTTAAGAATCGTATCACATTGTATCTACGTGTCATATCGTAGTTTAACCATGGTTTTGGGTTCAAATGCAATTTTAGGTATGTGTCCGCAATAAAATTCTTAGGAGAGTTACCGCCTATTTGGATCCTACAAAGCTCGAGAAATTAGTATCCGTAAGTTGCACGTGAAGCTACCGAGTTTAAAAAAAAAATTAAAAATAAAAGACCCTTTTATTTAATAATTCAAGTTGAACACAAATGTCTTATGCTAATAATAATAAGTGACCTTGCAATCACGATACGAATTTCCCCAAGACTTAAGTTGACTTCTTCTCTCTCACTCTTTCTCTACTCACTCTATTTAATTTCTTTTCCTTTTAAATACCTTGGACCTGAGCTAAGTTTCAGTACACCAATCCTTGTAGTCGTAGCTGCGGTCTCACTCATAATTTCCCCTTCTTATCATGAATGTTAGATTTTGTAACCACTAGTTTTATCATTTATTTTTTACTATGGTCCATTAAAATGAATTCAAATTGTAAACTCCTCACTTCTTAGTTTTGTTTTTTTTTTCCTTTCTAGTACAAGTAATTGACATTCAAAGTTTGAGATCTTCTTTATAAAAAAAAAAGTTTGTGATCTCATGTCATAAATTCAACCTATGCTTCTACTATTAGTTTCATAAAAAAGTTTTTTATTTTTAATTTTAGGGAAGGTTGTTTTTTAATATCTAGAAGTGATTTTAGGGGGTCCTAATTCCTAACAATCTTCTGATTTGTTCCATGACAGAAAATAGTGCTGCAAGTGGAATTACACGATGACAAAACAAAGAAAAAAGCATTGAAGGCAGTCTCTAATATTTCAGGTATTGAATTTCAATCTCTTGTCACTTTAAATTCTCTTACATTTTCTTTGCTATTTTATATTCATAAAAACAGGAAGAAGAAAAAAATCAAAGAGAATAAATTCAACCATGGTTTTTTCAGGGGTTGTGTCAGTTTCTTTGGATATGAAGGACCAGAAATTGACCGTAACAGGAGACATAGACGTTGTGCATGTAGTGGGAAAGTTAAGGAAGCTGTGTCATCCTAAGATACTATCTGTTGGACCAGCCAAGGAGCCTAAGAAAGAAGAGAAAAAGAAGCCTGCAGAGGAGAAAAAGGATCAAAATAAGAATTCAGCAGCACCTGGTGTTGTGAAGGTTTGTGAAACCTACCATTATCCTATGATGATGGGACAACCACATTACTATTACACCAGTGTGGAAGAGAATCCTAGTGCATGTGTCATATGTTAAGTTTCAGATTATTTGAAGAAAAAAAATGTTCTTTGTTTTTCTTTTGTTTTCTTCTTCTTCATCTTATCTTTCTTTTCATAAGGGTTTTTTGCAATTTAGATTGTAAGAAGCTGAGTTAGTACTGATGAAATGGTGAGCAATGAAAGTAATGTTATGTGTTTGATATATGTGAGTATTTTTGTTTTGAGGGATTGAAAGGTGAATATGTTGATCCTATAAAATGCATGATTTACATAAATTGATATCAAAATAATCATGATATAATACGAGGACAATTGATAAGGACATGATTCATATCATATAAAATTGCGTGTTGGATAAAATTACGGTGATATCATAATTTTATTGATGCTTCAAGGTGTAACATTTGTATTTTCTATAAATTTATTTCGATAATTCTAATCTTGTAATATTTTGTAAATATTCTTTAAGTGATAAAGATCTATTTTGATTAATATGAGCTCTATAGGTACACTCACCTAAACTTTCTTTACCCAAAAAATTATTGGGATGTCACTTAAATGAACTATTTTAGTGAGAAGATAAGTAATAAGTGAACAATTTAACCTAATCTTATCATGTAAGAGAACGTGCAGTGATGAAGGCCCTCGGAATGATAGACCAAGTGGTCCAAGCCCCTTGACGGATAATAGACTCTACATCTAATGGTCTTCTTTTTATTAATATTCTAATACCACTCCATTAATCTATTCAAGTCATTTTAAAGTTATAATAAAAAATTAAACCAGTTTGCAAGTGGAATCAATCCAAACTCCCTTCATGTTTAACTCGGTTTAAATTGTAATGTCACATTAATATCTCTTTTATCTCTTTTTATAAGATCTCTTTGTTATTTTGAAATACATTAATTAATTCTTTATCAATATACCCCTATTTATTTTATATCTTTTTCTTCAATCAACATTAAATACTATATTGAAAACATAAACTAACTCTCTCTCTCTTTAAGGATAAAATTGTAAAAACAATAATAATTACAAACAAATTTATTACCAATATCAATTTCTTAATTTCCGTTATTTTTTCAAAAAAACCTAATTAAGGACGGAGGTAGTACAATAAACAACAAGCTTCCTCCAAAAATTCATTGTTTTAAATAAGGCTTGCCCTCTATATAGAAATTAGTAAAGACTAATTTTGGTCCTCACACTTTTGTTGCGATTCAATTTAGTTCGAACAAAAAATAATACTCATTCTGTCTCACAATATTAATCGTTTAAGATTTGTGCACGATTTTCCTAAAAAAAAGGTTTGTGCACGATTATTAAAAAAACGATTAATTGTGTTGATTTCAATGGTAAAATTAATAACATTTACTAAAACACTCTTATTAATTATAGTTAATGGAGTATCTAAGTTGGATAAAATTTAATAAATAAGGTTATAATAGTGAAAAAATAATAAATGTTGTATTGGTATCGTAAAGTGTGACAATTATTTTGAGGAAAAAAAAATACTAAATAGACAATAATTATGAGACAGAGGGATTACCAAAATTAATTTCTAATATTTTCACGGCGTGTACAAATTGGTCTATATATACAACGAGTCTGCCATTTTAATATCACAAACACATTGGTCTATCTAATATAAGGAGTCAATGACAAATTTATCCTACAAATCAAAAGGTTATAGATTAATTCGAACTCGTCCTTCAATATCTAATGTCATGACCATATCAATCGAGTTAAACTCGAATATAGAACATTTAAAATTTTACTCTAGTAACCTTTATAGTCCGTGTGAAAGCAATCTTATATTATTTTTTAATATAGAGTTATTCACGGTTCATTCACCAAACGGGGGATAAATCTTTTTCAAACGTATTCTGCCTTAGAACTTGTGATACATTAGTTGACTCTTCATCGATACTAGATGACAATGGTCTGATTAGTTGGGATCTGTCTTAGTTAATATATGATTTATTTAAACGGATCAAATGAAATGATTCCCATTAATATATGTGTTTAGATGGTAATCAGATCTAGAAGCCTACTAATAGTTTTGACTTCCTTGAAAAACCATTATATGATCACATGCAGCTTTTGGTACATAAGTATATGAAAATAAAATAGTGATAGAATACAAGAAAAACTGTCAATTAATAAAACAAGTGCAAAAACGATTCTTTAATGTATAACTTCAGTACATTTTAAGGCAAATAAATCTTCTAATTTAGGCAGCTGTAGAACTGTTTAATCTAGGTGCAAGTTCAACTAATACCCATTTATACCTAGTTTCAGCGACATTGTTTATAATGAGGGATTGAGAGTTTGCAGGGAACTGGAGGAAAGGATTTTGAGGAAATAGAATTTGATGCAATCGGGAAAATTTTGCATTGAGACATCAATGTTGGAGGGATTTAAAAAGAGAAATACATATTTCATTTTATAATTTTAAATACGGAGTTTGAATCTAAACCGTTGGTATTGATTGAACAAATACCAATGTTTCGAATATGTGAATGAGCTTGAATCTAGACCGTTGGTCTTGTACAATCCAGACATAACCAGCATGGAAGGAAGAAAAAAAAGGTGAAGTTTAAGCGAAAATGAGAACTTACCTCTTGATTATAATTTAAAACTTGAGAAATATGATATTTTGAGGCGATTTTGATGGAAAACGAAAGAATTTTAAAATATTTTTAAAAGTCGTTAGAGTATGGGGATTTGGAGGTTTTGTGGTATTGAAATTTTGAGAAAAAAGCGAAGAAGAAAAAGGGGTATGGTATGTACTATGTGTCCGAGTTACACAATTCGGATTTGTCTGAATTTTGTAATCAGAAGAGGAGAAAATTCGAAATTTTAGAGCTCTTTTGTTTGAAAACATAGGGGAGGAGAAATTGTCAATTGTTTGTTTGTACGAACTGTTACGTCAATCAAACTGTTATACTTCAATAAAATTCTTATGCAAACCCAAATTTTGATATTACTAGTTGATTGTGGCTTTTGTCAAATTCTTATGCCCAACTTTTTTTAAGGGACATGCAAAGCTAAAGTTGGCTCAACATATTTTCTGACACTCGATATTGACATACATCTAAATATTCAAACTTTAATTCGGCACGTCTTAAAAACTAGTTATCCTTTGCTAGATCCAATCTACATCGGTTCCTCTATAAGTTTAACGATGTTATGCGATTTTAAAATTTTGTAAATTTAAAGTCTTAAGTGGGAAAAGATAAGAAATAATTTATAATTTCCTATGAGACATTTTTTCTGGATTTAGTAATTTGGTTCCATAATTAAAGGAATCATAGTTCTGTCTGCCTTGACATACCTTAGTAAAGAAAAAAGGGCAATTAAGTGGACCTAGTGACAGTACACACTAAGCTCTTTTACTTTCTTATTTTGAAAAAGACTTCTAAAGCAACTCCATTTATCTCATTCTACTTTGACCTAAGTAAATCATGTAAAAATAGGCAATAGAAGACTGCAATGGAAGCACATGCAATCACTATGTCTTGATCTAATATCCATTCCAATGCACTATATGTAACAGTAACAAGGTTAGTACTAAAGTAAAATGTTTAGGTAGCCATCTGCTGAGTAAAATAGTATTTGTTAGCTAATTTTATTTATTTTAACATTTGATTGGAACCATGGGTTTTCTTTAATCTTGAATCAATTATAAAATTCTACCGTTGTATTATACTACCTCTGTCCATATAAAACAATATTTTTGAACCAACAATGCATAGAATAGGCATATTTAATATAATTTGAGGCTCTTTTAGCATAATCAGATATCTTGAATTTAAATTCAATCACGAGAATGCAACGACATCAAATCTTTTAAAAAAGAATTTTGTCGTCCATTGTAGTCCTACTCGACTTGAGAGATTAATCTTTAAAATTAGGTGCAAATGATAACCATTTTTAAAAAATATACTCTCTACTTTTCATCATCATTAGCAATATGTGTACACAAATACATTTCCAAATGCATGATTATGTGAGGCCTCTTTTTCTCCTTTAATTTTCTTCTAGCCTAACTTTTGTCAAAGCACACAACAAGAATCTAACCGACCATAAAACAAAGTTCTACTTTTTATCTCAAGAAGTTTCCCGCTCCACTATTCCCTCCAAGTATACTATAGACTTTAATTTTTACTACCAATACCATAATACATAAAGTCTAAAGACAACAAACTTCCACCAACATAGGTTTGAAACTCCAACATGGGAAACTGCTTTGTTGGGGCCATGGCAGATTCTGATGCAACAATCAAAGTAATAACATCAAATGGTGGAATCATGGAATTCAGTGCACCAATATCAGTAAGTTTCATCACCAAAGAGTTCCCTGGACATGCCATATTCAGAAGCCATGATCTCTTTTGGAAACCACTAAGCCAATTCGATGAGTTAGAGGCAGGACAATCATACTATTTGCTTCCAATCAACAATAACAATATAGAAGCTACATGTGGTAGTGATTATGAACATGTTGTTAGACAAGGACATGTTAGATCTCATAGTGTTCCAACAACCTCGTACCCTGCTCCATATAGGATGTCCTTAGATTACCAACACCACCAAGGAATGAGGTTTCTCAAGAAGTCTTCTATAGAATCTTTGTCTAGTAGCAGCAGGTTTTGGAAAGTGAAGTTGGTGATTAGTCCAGAACAGTTGATGGAAATTTTGGCTCAAGAGGCTAGAACAAAAGAGTTGATAGAAAGTGTAAGGATTGTAGCAAAATGTGGTGACATTTCATCTGCAGCTGAAGACATTGCTTCTGATCAGTGGAGCCTTTCCAACACAAGTTGGAGCATTTCATCTAAATCAAAATAAACAAGTAATTTGTTGAAACATTAGTGTCTTTTTTCTGTCTCTTTTCTTTTTTTGTTAATTACTTTGCTATAATACTTTTTTTATATGTATGCAATATGTATGTATCATATTTTGTTTCTTCTGTAAAATTCAATGTAGATCTTTATCATATGACATTGTAGAATTGTTGTAACTGTGTGATGTAGAATACTATATTTCATTTCTATGTCGACCGAATCCTCATTTATGGGTTATTAATCAAATAAGTGTAAGACTGGAAGTTTAAACCTCAATCATGACCTCTAATATAACAATTTTGACATTTTTACCGATTGCGTTAAGACATGAGAACTATATTTCAATATTATTATTAGGTGTTTGTTTGATCATGTTAATTGTTTTCAACTATATTATTGATGTGAAATATTCACCATCTTTATACGTAATTAATCTCTATTAAGAAACTTAACTTACCATTTTTAACGAATCTTCTCTCTAAACCAAAATCTCAAATCGGAGACCTTACTTAAGGTATTCGAGTCGACCTCTACTCAAACCAAAATAGGAAGTTGTTGTTGCTTATAATTTATAGTCAAAGTCAAAATTCAAATGGTAAAGTTAAATCAAAATTGAAATCCAGAACAAGGAAATTTGTTATGTTGACATCTCAACACCTAATTTAACAGGAGTCAACCATTTTTAGTATTGTAGTAGTAGTGACAATTTGAAGAAGGAAAGCCTCTAAACTTCAAATTAACTCTCATCACCATGATTACCCAGTCAATAAACACATCCATTCCCTTCTTCTCACATAGTATGAGTGAAATACAAAGACCAATCACATCTCATAAAATAACAAATCTGACCAATAACAATAACATTAGATTCCAATTCCAAAGTAATACTCACTCTAAAACCAGAAACAATTTTTCATCAATGGCTTCCACCAACAAAGATCAAATAACCTTGTCTTCTTCTCCAATCTTCATATCCACTGAAAATCTACGAACTATTCTCACCCATCAAACCCTAATCAACCACATCCAATCCAATCTCCCTAAAGTTTCAACCTTTCTCCAAACCCCAATTCGCCAACACTACAATCTCTCTCCTTCATCTTCCCTCCTCCTCATGCCAGCATGGTCTTCCACACCTTCTTTCCCTTACATTGGTGTAAAACTCGTGACCCATTTCCCTGAAAACTCTTCACAGAATTTACCAGGTGTTCAAGGTAGTTATGTTCTTTTCAATTCAACAACTGGTCAAACCCTAGCTTCAATGGATTCAACTGAACTTACCCTTTATAGAACCTCTTGTGTTTCTGGTTTGGCTTCTAAGTATTTATCTAGAGAGGGAAGTGAGGTTCTTGTTATGGTTGGTGCTGGGGCACTGGCACCTCATTTGATTAAAGCTCATTTCTCAGCTAGGCCCAGTTTGAAAAAAGTATTGATTTGGAATAGGACTGTTGAAAAGGCTAAAACTTTGGCGAAGAAATTAAGTGAATGCAATGAATTTTCACTTTCAGGGTTGAGTTTTGAGGGTTGTGGGAATTTGGATGAGGTTGTTGAATTTGGGGATATTGTGAGCTGTGCTACTAATTCGGAGACAGCGCTTGTGAAGGGTGAGAGGTTGAAGGTTGGAGCTCATTTGGATTTGGTGGGTTCTTTTAAGCATTCGATGAAGGAATGCGACGATGAGGCTTTGAAAAGGGGGAAAGTTTTTGTTGACAATGAGGCTGCATTGGTCGAAGCAGGGGAGCTGGTTGGTGCTTTTGAAAGGGGAGTGATCAAGGAAGATGAAATTGGAGGGAATTTGGTGGAGCTTGTTAGAGGTGATAAGGTTGGGAGAAGCAGTTTAGAGGAAATTACTGTTTTCAAGTCTGTTGGTTCTGCTGTTGTTGATATGCTGGCTGCGCAGTTTGTTTATGAGACATACACAAGGACATAGGTAATATATTGAATATACAAACAAATACAGTTTATGCTTAATAGTTCAATAAGGTTTTCAAGTTGGCTTTGATGAGATGAGGAGTTACTTGTTCTAGGGAATTTAGTTTATGTGCAGCATCTACCTTGGACTAGAAGAGTTTGGTAAAATACTTGTGACTGATAATAAATTCTATATTTCAATATTATGGTTTACATCTTATAATGTGCTAGTAGTCTTACTCTTAGTATGATTGTATATGAATTTCATAATGCAATGCACCTAAATAGGTTATAATTAGAAATTACTGTTTTCTAGATGCATTTTTTTTCGTATAATTGTGAGATGAGTCTGGGGGTTTCTGTACTTGCAAAAGAGGAAGTTATCAAAGACAACGAACAAATTAGAAGTTAGTTTAAGAATGAGTCTTCTAGAAAACCTTAAAACATGATGATTGTATTTTAATTGAGAGAGTTTGAGAATGATATTAAAAAGGACAAATCTGAAGTAGTGGAATGATATTAAAAAGTTGGAGATGGGTGTGTGGGGTTTTTAAGAACAACTGGTGTTCTGAAAAATTAAAAAAAAAGTTGGTAGTTTCGAAGCATTCTTTTGGGAGGAACCTTGGAGCAGGGGAGGCGTATTAAAGGAGCAATTCAATCGGCTTATTCAGCATCTCGGAGGTTAAAGATGCGAAAGTCAGAGACTTAAAACAGTTGGTTCAGGGACGAATGACATTGAATTGGCAGTGAAAAAGGAGTTTATTCTGGTGGGAGGACATATTGCATGAGTTAGCAGAGAGCTTATGTTTGGATGGAGGGTTTTGGAGGGGAGGGCTTACTTTTCTTTTTTAATTGAAGTACACTATAAAATGCTTTTAGAAATGAATTAAGTGTGATTGAAGTATTAAATGATCATTTATCAATTAAATGATCATTTATCATGTTGTTCTTTTAAATTTGTTTTTTTAAAATATCAAATATAGTTTAGAATATAGACTTAAACTTCCAAAACTCAATCCCAAGCGTACCCCTAAGTTATGTGGAGGTTGTGGTGAATGAGCAGGATAACTGGGTATGGAGAGGAGATAAATCAGCTGGGTATTAACTGTCAGAGGCTTTTAAACTCCTAGTTGAAGGTGTAAATCTTTGTGTGTTGGCTAGTTCAAAATAAGATTTCAAAAAAAGACAAATTTGTGCAAGAGGTAAATTAGGAAAGGAGGCAACATTGTGTGCAGGGGGCTGTGGATTTGGTTTCATATTTATTCTTTGAGTGCCCAGTATTTTTGCAAGTATGGTATGAGATTACAAGGTGGTATCCTAAGATAAGGCATCGACCTTATGGTTTGCTGCTATTTGGATAATTTTGAAAGCAAGAAATATGAGGGGGAAAAAATTAAAAACAAACCAGTGGAAGTATATCCCATGGCAGAAGCTGTAAAATCAGTTGTGTGGGCATGGTTAAAGTGAAATACGAAGGGTTTAATTTTCCAATTAGCCAATTGCATGCAAATTCAAGACAATGTTTGGGTATACCATAGGATCATAAAAGTATCGAATTTGGTGTTGTGTATTAGAGTTGTTGGATGCTGTTATGTTCATAGGTGGTCATTTTTTTTATAGAATAGGTTGTCCTAACGTGACAGTTTGCAGATAATGTGTGTGTTGTTCTAATCTTAGCACGTCTAATGCTTAGACTATAATAAAATTGATTTGCTTCTTTCGAAAAGAAGAGGTTTTGAGGACATGTTCTTGACATGCAGTTCCTCTTCCATTCAGAAGCCATTTTCAATGCCTGAAGAATGGAGTTAACAACTTAACAGCCATCTTGTTGACAGTATCAAATATGTAGTGTGATTTAATTAGAAGTATCATTATATGCTTTATTTCACTCTATAAGGTAAAAGTTGGCGTGGATAGAATTGACATATGACAGTGATAAACTAGTTATGAAAATAAAAAGTTACTCTTAATTCACAACCCATTAGGCTCTTCCACTCAAGAAACTAATCTTTTAAGAGAGACTAGAACTCATGATGCTCTTGATTCAGTGAGTTACGTAATTTAGTTTACACCAATATGGTCCTTTAACCAAGTGGTAGATACTTGGGTTCTGTAATCATTTCGTCCGTGGGAGGGTTTGATCCCGATCCTTGTGTATGGAAAAATATATGTTGTGAGAACTTAAATGGACTTTAGTTATCTTGAGGGATTAATCTTTATTGTTGGGCGTAGGAGATGCCGTGGTTTATACAAAAGTAAATTAGTTTACACCTTGAAACAGGGAAGGGGAGAACTAACTCTCTGGTTGGTATACAGGTATTCACTGATAACATTAGAAGACAAGGTCATTCACTGATTCACATTCTTTTATATAATAGTTTTAGTGGAGTATTAAACAATGATGGGTGTATACAGCCACAGAAAATTTTCTCTGATCTATATCGGTAATTATTAAAGACTCTTTAGTTAGCAGCAGG
>Ga0209282_1001146_pt1 | contig 14196 bp, 7 predicted proteins | sample Mtrugardesep15_FD_187529 | JGI IMG/M metagenome (GOLD analysis project Ga0209282, IMG submission 187529) | Root nodule microbial communities of legume samples collected from California, USA - M. trunc garden sep15 (SPAdes) (version 2) | ecosystem: Host-associated > Plants > Roots > Nodule...
AAAAAAAAAAAAAACCCTCCCTTTCCCTTCCATCTAAACCTTTGAACAAAACCTAAGAATCTTAACATAACGCTATTAGTCTATCTCTTGATCACTTGTTTTTGCCCCTTATCTTTTTTTAGCGTTGGATCTAATCTACGTGGCACTCACCATCCCTAAAGCTTTTTGACCATCCCTTCTCCAAGAGACACCGAGTCTACACTACTCTTATTTGGCATGCGTTAAAAAATTCAACAGATGGTCTCCTCCCTTTTCACAAAATGTTGTTTTGGATGTAGTGCAAAGTTGCATAATGCATGCATTGAAAAATATTAATGTTAAAACCCAAACAATGCTAGACCTAATAATGTTGATTATTTGCTTCGTAATAATACTAATTAATTATTCTACATTGGTGATAAGAATGGGGTAATTTGCATCCTAAGGTCTAGACACAACAAATATATTATTCTAGACTTCAGGATTCAGATTATCCAATCCTCACCCAATATCTCTTTATGAAAGCAATGGACTAATAAAGTTTATTGAAATGATTATGTCTAGTTTTCTTAATTGATAATAAAGAAGAGGTAATCAACATCCCAAGGAGTAGATACAACAAACACATACCCCCTCTTGTCTCAGTTATAATCAAATTTTTACTTTTTAGATTCATTCAATAAATGATGTATGTAGTATATACATCATTTTTTTGAATTAATGTAAAAAATAAAAAATTGCTTATAATTAGAATCGGAGGAAGTATGCTAATCTACACCTCAGGATGCAGATTACCAATTCTTGAACCAATACCCTAGAAATATTTATTGAGGCAATGTTTTTTTTTCTTATTGAGCCAATGGGTGTTAAATAAAGGAACATGTGTGTAAATGATTGTAGGAGGTTGATAATCATTAGCATGATGGTAGAAACTTATATATAGTGGTTCGCAAAGTATATGTCAATTTCAAAGCTCAAGTATTGTGGTACAATTTTTGCATGCATGCATAGAATAATCGAGATTATGGTCCAAAATGATGATTGTAAAATGAAATAGGAATGTTATGCTCTATAATATGCCTTTTGAGAGCCACATGATGTCTTCAGATTCATGTTTGATTAATATTCCTGAATATATGTGTGCTACTTCACCAGCACTCATGCATGTTCTTAACCTGATGAGCGTATAAGATTTTCTTTTAGCATGGGTGTTTAAGAATTTAAATGTTCATTAAATTGTTTATGCAACTCAATAATTATTATATAAAAAGGTATATTATATTTTTACTATCATTTTTTAATAATTTTCTTTCTCTCTCTCCGGAATACGTCCAACACAAAATTGTGGAGTATTTAATTTGTAAGGTGTCGAGTATAACGTGTTAGATATATTATATAGTGTCATATTCGTATAGTGTTTTTACTCTCTTTATTTTTTTCTTTCTCTATTGTTTTCGACCAATAAAAAAATAAAAGAAGCTTGTTCCAAAAATTATCACAAAAATTACTTTAAAAAACTACTAGTATTTTCAAGATGCATCAACCATAAACAATTGTAATCCTTAGCTGACACAATATTCACATCCAATTTTGTCTCAATAGAGATTATTCAAAGATGAAGATGTGGAAAATGTTGAATCATATAAACCATTACTTGTCAAGCTTGAACATTCCTATAATTCAAAAGAGAAGTATCAACTTTTTTCTTTCTTTTTTGGTCGAAATAAGCATCAGCCTAAATGCCACAACAAATAAGATGAGCTAGCTTCCTACAAATACATCCATCTAATCCCCCAAGAATTGATACCAATTTCAAGAGATGTCATGCAACATTGCATAATCGGTCTCCAACAAATCAATAGGATCAAAACATTTTATTTTTAAAAGGAAAAATTTGTTATGAAAAAACTCTAAACTATAAGCTGAAACTATACACATAGCTAATTCCATAAAACATATACTTTCTCTCCAAATCTCTTGATAAAAGGTACCCTCCTTCGCAAAAAGAAACTTAAAACGAGGTCTTTTTAAAAACTAACAACAATTGAATTGAAGATATAATTAAAAAAATATAATAGTAAATATTAAATTCATTCATATGATTAATTAGTTTATTCACCAAAAAAAATGATTAATTAGTTTTTTACTGAACTAATATATAAGAAAAATTAGTGAGTAAAATGTATACTATGAGGCCTAAAAATATTAATCATAATAAAAAAAAATATTATTAAATAAAAAATAAATAAATTGGAGGCTTAATTTACTTGCGACAGATAATGTTGTTAAAATCACGATTTAACTTGTGGAATTGTACGATTCCACGAGTTATCTATTTTGAGTTGATTCGGATGTAAAATTTAATTTTAGTAAACTCAGAAATAAAACTTAGTTTAGTCAACTAAATTAGTAGTAAACTCGATAAACTCATGTAAACTCACAATAAATTTTTTAAAGATTTTTTATTTTATTTTTTACCTTCTTTCCATCCCAGTTTTCACATTTGGTTCATTTCTTTGCTGGTTTTATTTTGTTCATATATGTTTTTTTGTTTATAATTGAGTTGAAATTTCGAGTTATTAATGTGTGTATGTAAGTATATATGTATAATTTTAATATGAGGTGAACTTGTATGAGTCTACAAGTCAATTTCACATATGTAAAATGAATTACTTTCTTACCGCCCCTCAGGCCGGCCCTGCTACAACATTACTAGTTAGGCATACATGTTAATTTTTTTATCTATCCCTCATATTATCGGAAGCACGATTTATGTAGTGTATTTTGATAAATTTGAGCAATATAACGGAGCGGATTGAGAAATTATATAATTTTCAATGTAGTATCTATTGCTTAGTCTATTTATTTTTTGGACCATATGTTACACTGAATAGGTGCTTTTGCTTGTAACATTGGCCACTCTACTGTTTTTTATGCGGAAGTTTATGCTTTCCTTCTTGCTTTGGAGTATGCAGTCCAACACGGTTGGAGGAATGTTTGGTTAGAGAGTGACTCGACAAGTGCTCTGATGGTCTTTACACACCAGACTCTAGTCCCGGTTTTACTTCGTAATCGTTGGTATAACGCTTGCAACCGAGGTATCCAGGTTATTACTTCTCACATCTTTAGGGAGGGAAATTGTTGTGACGACTCTCTTGTGAATTTGGGGCATTCAATTCAAGGGAATGTTTGGTTTTCGGTGTTGCCTCAGACACTTCAAACGGATTTCTTCTTGGACCGGACTGGGTTTCCTCGCTCTAGGTTGCCGTAGACAGATGTTTCTTGTTATCTGCTGTTTTTTCTATGTTTTTTGTTTCTTTTTTGTTTCTGTTTTATTTTTTGAGAGTTTTGGCCTAGTCCCCCCTCTTGTAACTTTTTCCCCTTTTTTTTAATAAAATTTTTCTCCGAGTTTGGCGGCATAGGATGGGGGTTCTGCGGGGTGCCAACATAGTTGGGATGTCGTTGCTTCCCCCTAATGTCTGTCCATTCTCCTGGCTTAGCAACAAACAAAAAAAAAGTTGAAACACGCTTTACTATTTTCTGATTCAAGCCAATATTACTTTTGAGTAGCTTTTCCATTTTGCAATTTTTGGTCACACAAAGACCACTCTTGCACTATGCTTGCATGTACAATTTATCTGCAATCAACCAACAATGCCCATGGAGTTATCCAATGTTGAAGGAGTAGTAGAATTGTTGGCAATAAAAGGAGGTTCGAATATCATTTTATCTCCATTTAACAAAAGTATAAAAACATCCATCATTCTATCTTCAAGAATGATACCTTCAACACTTTCTTCGTCTATAAAACATACATTACTTTTTATTTATCAAAGAAAACAGCAAAACATTTCATTAATGTTTATCCCATGTCTTTATATTCACTTTCACTTTTTGATCTTCGTCTCATTATTCTCACATTAAATACTTTAATTAATTGAATTAGCACTAGTGCCTTTTATGCAGATTTTGGATGTCCAATTTACATTGTCCTTCGTATGGAGTGGTGACAAGTAAAGTACAATTAATAATCTATTAAATTATGTTTTTCATGCCATTCTATATTCCTTGGAGATCTAATATTTTCTTTGCTGTTTTTGTTTTATAGGAACTATAAAGTTATCTTTAAAGAATGCAGATGTTCAATAGACAAGTGGTAAAATCAGAATATGCTACCCTTAAGCGTGTTTGGTTGGTGGGCAATGAAGTGGAAGGAAGGGATTATTTTAAATTTGGTAAAATTATTAAAGAGATAAGGGGAAGGGAGTGGGATCAAAATCTAAGCTAATTTTAGCTCCTCTCTAAAAAGGGGATTTGGAGGGGAGCTAGACCTAAAAAAAAAAAAATGTATAATGATACTCCATATTCAAAGGAAAATTATCGCTTTCATTTTCGACGATTACACCAAAATACAAAACACCTTTCGTGCGCAGGAAGTTTTTTAAAAGAGACCAACCCTCTTGCCCACCTAACAATCTTCACTATTCAAATTGATTTTCTTCAACAAGATATGATAGATAGATAAATTACTCAAATTAGAGATAACATTGACTATTACAGGATATAAACAACAAATTTGTGTCTCTTTGGTCTGCTGACGTTGTTCTTAATACAAACTTTTGTATGTGTCTCTAATGTTAAAACCTTATGTTGTTTAATGAGTAAATATGAAATTTTCAATTGCTTGCTAAAAAATTATTTGCGTCTCTCTTGTCTGTTGACATTGTTGTGTAACACAAAAATGCTTAACCTAATTGATTTGATAGTGCATCATTTCAAATGATTTCATATTTAAATAGGCAAATGAGCACTCACGGGGAATTGGGTGGACAACTATGAGACCACTTTTATAATAAAAAGTAGTTTCCAAGTAGTCAATCTAAATTTATTTTCAGTGATTGTGTATTCGTCTATTCAACTCTAAATAGATAACTTATCAAAATCGATAAGGTTAAGATTGCCCTTATTATACAACATTGTCAACAAACCAAGGAAATCTAAAAAAGTCTAGTAAGTTGTTAAAACTTCAAATTAACTCATTAAACAACATAAACGTTAAATGTCAGAGGTACATACCTTTTAAACTATGTTGTTTTCCTTACTTGTAATAGTAATCTTTTAATTGTATTATATTATAATGATAATAATAATAATAATATACTAAAATAACCTCTCAAATTATTCACCGACACATCGTCTCTTTGCATGCCACATAACTTATGAGTTGTCACCACTACAACCTCTACTCGTCATTCCCTTGTTAAAAGCAATAATTTCAACAGTTACAAAAATCTAATATACTAGTGGAAAGATGGACATTAATGATGAGTTGATGACTCCTCATCATATCATTTATTTAAGTGTTTTATCGAGTCTGTTGTCATTATTTTATGATTTTTTTATAGGATTTAGAGTGAGTTATTTATAGTTTTGTGAAGAAGTATGTAATAATTTGTTAAATCATGTGTCTTGTCTTTCACTAACCATGCTACCTACAAGGCGTTTTTAATCTTTTTGGTATAAATTAGTGGGTCGGTCGATCTGAGCAGAAGATGTTATGATATTCAAAGTGTGAAAATGATCTCATTTCTCATAGATGTGAATGTGGTTACATTAGGTATTTATAGGAAGAAAGTAAAGTACAAATATCCTATGAACAAGCTAAATCAAAGTAGAATTGAGAAAGCTAAACTAGTTAACTTTTGGATGTAAGTAAACTGGAAACTTTCTCTTTATTATTCTCTTCTTCCTCTAATAGTCCCCCACAAGCTGGAGAATGATAGATATTCAACATTCCCAGCTTGAAAAGTAAAGTGTCAAAAGGTTGAAGAAGCAGAGGTTTTGTGAAGAAATCTGCCAACTGATCAGAGGAAGAAACAGGGAGAAGCTTCAGGATGTCTGCTTGTAACTTTTGACGTACCAAGTGACAGTCAATTTCAAGGTGCTTGGTTCTCTCATGGAAGATCGGGTTGGCTGCAATATGTAATGCGCTTTGGTTGTCACATTAAAGCACAAGAAGTTTGTCAATGGAAACATGAAGATCCTTAATAAGATAAAGAAGCCATTGCAATTCACAAGTTGCTGCACCTAAAGCACGGTATTCAGTTTCTGAGGAAGATCTGGAGACAGTTAACTGCTTTTTGGTTCTCCAAGAAATTAATGATTTGCCAAGAAAAAAACACTGTCCTGAAATGGATCTCCTGGAATCTAAACACCCAGCCTAGTCAGCATCTGAGTAGCCAGATAAGTAATGAGATGAATCTCGAGGGAACATCAGACCTTGACCAGGACACTTCTTGAGATACCTTCAAATTCTAGTGGCAGCAGTAAAATGTTGTTCAGTTGGAGCTGTAAGAAACTGGCTCAACTGTTGGGTAGCAAATGTGATATTTGGTATGGTATTGGTAAGATATATGATCCTACCTATCAATCTCCTATAGGACGGTACATCATTATAAGGAGCACTAGAATCAGAGTGTAGCTTGCAAGATGGGTCAGATGGAGTAGAAACAGTTTGCAAGCAAGATAACCAGTGTCAGTTAGCAGATCAATGCAGTATTTTCTCTGGCATAAAGAAATACCTTTAGAAGAATGAGCAACTTCTAAGCCAAGAAAGTATTTCAATTGACCAAGATTCTTGATCTTAAAAGAACAATGCAGAATAGCTTTGATGGATTGAAGTTCAGATAGAGAATCACCAGCAATGATCACATCATCCACATAAACAAGTAACACTGTAAATGAATTGTTGGTCTTTTTGGTGAACAGTGAATGATCAGAAGTGGATTGAGTGAAGTTGTGAAGAAGAAGAAGAGATGTAAGTTTTTCATACCATTTCCTATTGGCCTGTTTCAATCCATAGCGTGATTTAACAAGTTTGCAAACTTGATTTGGTTTGGAAGGAGTGATACCTTGATGAACAAGCATGTAAACATCCTCCTGCAAATCTCCATGCAAGAAAGCATTATTGACATCTAACTGGTGAATATTCCAATGATTGATGGATGCCAATGCAATAACAGTTCTGACAGTTGTTAATTTGGCAACTGGAGAATAAGTATCAAAGTAGTCCAAACCCTCTATCTGATTGTAACCTTTAGCAACCAAACGTGCTTTGTATCTTTCTATGGAGCCATCTGCATGGTACTTTATCTCATAGATCCATTTACAACCAATAGGTTTCACATTTGGTGGTCAATCAACCAGTTTCCATGTCCCAGTGTTTTCAAGAGCAGTGATCTCAGCTTGCATAGCATGATTCCAACAACTGAATTTGCTTGCCTCACCATATGTAGTAGGTTCAGTGTGGGAGTCAATAGACAGAGAATAAGCACAATGAGAAGGTGACAGATTGGTAAAAGACATGTAATGATGAATTGGATAAGAAACATCATTAGTTTGTGAAGCAGAAGCATTATTAAGAGTGCAAACAAAGTCTTGTAAATGAGATGGGGGGTTAACAATTCTGGATGACCTTCTCAAAGGTGGTGGGGAGGGAGTGTTATCAGGAGGAGAAGGATCAATGTCAATAAAGGGGGTTGGTAGGTGGGGTAATTGAGTATTAGAGGGGTTACTGGCAGTGGAAGCATCAGAGGGAAAATATTCCCAATCAGTAGTGATAGATGAGGAAGATGGGGGATAAGGTAATATGTGCTCATGGAAACTGACATGTCTAGAGATATGGATCTCTCTAGTGTGAATATCTAACAAGACAAAACCTTTAAAACCAACAGCATAACCTAAAAAAACAGATTTTCTAGCTCTGGCATCTAATTTGGTTCTATGAGAATGAAGTGAAGTAGAGTAACACAAGGAACCAAAAACCTTAAAAGAATCAATGTCAGGAACCTTATCATGAAGCAATTGATAAGGAGATTTGTTGTTGAGAGTTGGAGAAGTTACTCTGTTGATAATGAATGTGGCATGTAGGAGAGCATATGACCAATAAGATGCAGGTAACTTGGACTGATAAAGGAGGGCTCTGCCTACATTAAGGATATGTTGGTGTTTTCTCTCAACCCTACCATTCTGTTGGGGTGTCTCAACACAAGATTTATGATGAAAAATGCCTTTGGAAGCATAAAAGGAATTTAAGAGAAATTCAGGGCCATTGTCACTTCTAACAGTTTGAGGAGTGATATGATATTGATTTTCTATAAGGGTAATGAAGTTTTTGACATGTTGAGATACCTCAGACTTATTTTTCAACAAAATAATCCAGACAAATCTACTATAGTCATCAAGGATAGTAAGAAAATATATGTGATTATGCACAGAAGGAATGGATAAAGGACCCCAAATATCAAAATGCAACAATTGAAATTTACTAGAAGCAATGGACACACTAGATGAAAAAGGTAACTGTTTTTGTTTAGCAAAATGACAGATATCACAAGTGGCTTTGTGATCAACAATTAATGAAGGAATAAGGGAAGTCATGTGGGACAATCTGTTGTGAGAAACATGGCCTAATCTAAAATGCCATAAAGCAGAAGAGGGAATGGTTAAGGTTTTATTTGTGGAAACATGATTAACTGAAACATTATTATGTAAGGGAAAAGCAGTAGAATCTAAAACTAATCTATAAAGACCAGCATAAGATTCACCCAAACCAATCATCTTCTGGGAATGAAGGTCCTGTAACAAACATTTTTTGTCATGAAAAATGGCATAACAATTGAGAGATGAACAAAGCTTAGAGATGGAAATCAGGTTGAAGTTGAAAGAAGGTGAAAACAGAACATTGTCAAGATAAAGGTGAGGTGTAAAGTGTATAGTGCCAGCATATTCAACTAGAACAGAAGAACCATTAGGTAAATTGACAGGTTTTGGTGCAATTTTGTGAAATGAGGTGAACCAATGTGAAGATGACACTATATGTTCATTGGCACCAGAATCTAACAACCAAATATCAGACTTAGATGATATAGAACAAGAAAAAATAGAAGCAGATATACCTGACTCAATTTTGGATATAAAATTTGAAGAAGATGGAGTGTGAATATGATTAGCACTGGAAGGAGTGGGAACTGCTGGTGCAGGAAGCAAATTCACCTGTTGTAACAAGCTAAGCAACTGATCATACTTCTCCTGCGAAATACTGGTAGTGGAAGATGAAGATGCATCATTGCAACTTCCTGATTGAGCCTCATTTTCAACAAAACTGCTTGAGGCATTGACAGAAGTATTGGGCTTCTGAGAATTTGGATTTGGGAATCCATGTTTCTGATAACAATATTCAATAGTATGATTGTTCTTGCCACAGAAAGAACAATGTCTGGGTGGTTTGGATCCAGAGAAATAGCCTCTCCCTCTACCTTGAGGCTTGCGTGAATCAACATCATTGATGATAGACAAAGGTTCATCAACGGAGGAATGTAATGAACTGTTGTTGCTTTCCTCTTGTATAACCAATGAGTATACTTTGTTAATTCAAGGGAGTGGGTCAAGCATAAGCACCTGAGTCTTAATCACATTGAATTGATCATTCAAACCAGTCAAAAATTGGATAACTTGATCCTCAAGCCTGAAATTGCGAGCTTCTCGCATGGCAGCACAACGACATGGATGAGGACAAGTGCAATGTGGCATTGGACGATGAGAATTCAATTCTTCCCAAAGAGTCTTCATTTCAGTGAAGTAATCTAACACAGATTTCGAACCTTGCTTCAAATTATTGATCTTAGAACGGAGAGTAGCAATACGAATACGATCTGCTTTAGAGAATCGTTCTTTGAGATCCAACCACATATCAATGGTGTTTCATGAAAAACTAAGGTTTGTGCAATTTGAGGAGTAACAGAATTGATGATCCAAGACTGAATGAGATGATTACATCGTTCCCAGGCATTGCAATTCAAATCATATTCATCTGGAATTTCCATGGTTCCATCAATGAATTTCAATTTGTTTTTCGCGCCAAAAGCTCGAATCATGGAACGACTCCATGCGAGGTAATTGGATCCATCCAAAGGAGGAGCAACAAGCACTGAATTCGGTCCTTCGCTTAGATGAACGTAGAACACGGACTCAGTATCAGGTTGATTATTGCGAGGCATTGTGAAATTCAAATAAAAAAACGAGAACAGAGAGAAAAAATCGCAACAAAGTGCAATATCAACGAGAGAATCAAGCGCAGAGAAGAAAACCATGAAGGTTTCTGCAAAAAATAACAAAGAACAACGAAGAAGATGAAGAAACAGATCGTAACTAACTTCTGTAACTAACTTCCGCCATGTAAGAGAGAGAAAAAGCTCCTGATACCATGTTATGATATTCAAAGTGTGAAAATGATCTCATTTCTCATAGATGTGAATGTGGTTACATTAGGTATTTATAGGAAGAAAGTAAAGTACAAATATCCTATGAACAAGCTAAATCAAACTAGAATTGAGAAAGCTAAACTAGTTAACCTTTGAATGTAAGTAAACTGGAAACTTTCTCTTTATTATTCTCTTCTTCCTCTAATAGAAGACTCCTCGTAGAAGTTACATCAGCATGAAAAACAATACATAAGCATGAAAACCAATCATCGTGAAGATTGTAAGTCTAGACAACTTGTAGAAATTTAGTCTCAAGCACGCAACAAATGTTAAAAGCCATGAAAAATGGAAGAAAAAATAACAAATGAAATTCGTATGATGCAATTCAGATGCAATTTAAATTATGTTTTTTTTTACAAAAATAAACGATATTCATTCATTCAAATTGATATAGTACATCAATACAATACAAATCCAAATTCGTTAAAAACGAAAAAGATGAAACTGTGAACAAACTCACAACATCCATGTTAATAACATAAAACGGCAAAGTACATATGCCTACAAATATGACTATATTCATGTCTCCGGAATACTCATGTCTTCGGATCTGCAACGTTGACGACGCAAAAGTCATTGTATCTGCACTTGTTCAAAGCTAATCTTTCAACTTGAATCAATTAAACACCTCACTAAGACGGGAAATAAAAAACACATCGCACAGAGACGGGAAATCAAAACAAACAGAGTCGTTTAAAGAAGACGAAATCACAAAAACAAACGAAAGAAAACAGAAAATATGTGAAATCAATTATTCAATTAGGATAGAAGGAAAAACAATTCGGAGGGATGATTTTTGGGTAAAAATTAACCCTAAATCACCCCCTCTGAAAAGAAGATGAAGAAAGGGGTGACGGCTAGAGTTTGAGAATGAGAGAAGAGAAAGAGAGAGAAAAGGGGAAAATATTGCTACTAACAACTATAAATTATGTTTATTTAATATGATTATGGATCTGGACATCCAAGAAAAAATTGTATTTGTAAAATTGGATGACCGACTATTTTGAAATAATTTGGTTAATTTATGCGTGTAAATATCCAGTTATTTGGATATGGTTTTGAATTTAGATGTGACTTTATCCATTCAATTGGATATTTTGCTCATCCCTAACTCTGAGAAAGATAAGGCTCAAAATAGCCCTAACCCTTTAATCTCTCTTGGTACTTTAGTTGGCTTGAAGAAAATTGGTTACTTGTTGGTTTTGATTGGATCATGTTGCAAGATGCAAAAACCAACCAAAGTTTTAGTCTAAACTTAACAGAATAAACTCGTTATTTGTTACATAGTTTTTTTTAACAAATGTTTTAAACTGGGTTGAGGCCCTTCTCGTTTATAAAATATATCACTAAGAAAGATGTTATGGGGCTGCCCTAACAGTGTATCCCTGCAAATCTTGTGAGCAGCACATAGGAGAGGCAAACATGACGTGAGTTTAAACAAGAGAGTTAGATATAACTAGACGAATATATGATGTTAATAAATTACGAAATGTTAATGATGATGTAAAAAGACGTTATGATTGTTATAAGACGAATGGCGAAAAATGACAAATGACGAAAGACGAATGATGACAAATGACAGGAAAATGACAAATGACTATGATGATGATGTGTTGTTTATGTGTCTTTCTAAATGATGTTTGGTGAGTCTTCATGCATCATATCCAATTCTTCAATTACAAAATCTTCTTTTTATCCTTAAAATTTTGAACCATTGGCTCGTAAACACGTCTGTCTTTTATGGATATGTTTTTAGTACGGAAAAATTGTGCCCCAATGTGAAATAAAATTTAAATTATGTTCAGACGCTCCTCAAAATCGTGGCCCAAAAATTGTCCAATGGAATTGCTTCTTTTGGGGTGTAAATGTGGCTCAATCTAGTGAAACCATGGTCAATTTTTTTCTTTCTTTGAATCCTTTATTTCTATCTATTTTTTCTTCAAATACTCCATTATTACACTGAACTCAACTGGAAATACATAAAAACAGCTAAAAACAAATTTGACATGGTGCCATCATAAGGAGACAGTATAAATAAAACTCTCTTTGCTATCTTATTTCATTTCCATCATCTTAGATTACAAAATCAAAACTTCAAAGTCTAAGAAATTAGGAAAAAACAAAAGAAGAAAAAATAATTATTGAGAGCAAGCACAAAAACTAAATGACAACAAGTGAAATATTCTAGCATAAGGTATACCGTACAATTCTCCTGCTAGAGAAAGAACTCATTTATCTCATTAGGATGTTTTAGATCGGTACACAATCGCCTTTACGACACCTAAGATTAGCTCCATGATATTTTGGACAATCTTTATCTCTTACACAATTACTGATAAAAGTACGGAAACTAGAATTAGATACTTTTATGCTAAGAAATATGGAAAGAAATAGAATTAGAACAAAAACTAATTTCGGAGTTTTAACCATATTTTTTCCAATTTGCATGCAAATAATAGTAAATGACTTTATCTATTTATAGTGTATAATAAATTTCATAAACCCTTCAAAACTCTAGAATCTTTTCTAAATGTCCTTTCAATATATCAATGTGTTAATTGTTCCCCTTTAGCACACTTAAGAAAGAGATCATGTAATAAACATAATAATCAAAATAGTTAAATACAAATTTACTAACTTGTCATCCTTTAAATAATTTTATTATTTTTTTAACCTCTCACAAGAGTAAAGGGAAAAATATATGTTTATACCATCATAAAGTTATGTATGAATATAAAACACCATTGAATATTTATGAATAAGTAGAACGTATGTTATGAGCAATCTATTTTTTAAATAAATCATTAGATCAAAAAGAATTTATATTTAAAAAAAATCATTGCATAATTTATTCCACTTCCTTATTCGCATCAATTAGACGAATCAATTATATAATCATTGGCTCCCCCTCTTATATATAGATAAACTTTTAGTAAGTGTGTTAAGAATTATCGAAGTAATGAAGTATAAAATTCTTCTCCACATGAACATTATCAACACAAATGTATTAAAATTGGGGGGTCTCACAATGCAAATAGTTTGTTTAACAATAAAAAATTAAATAGCAAAAAAGTAAATAAATTTGTAATGATTTTTGGAGAAAAATGATCATGTCATTTGAATTTTATATCCGTCAATGTTTGGTAAACTGGACTTAAACCCTACAATTATTATTCTAGCTTCATTGAAGGTTTGGTAAACTGGACTTTGATCAATCTCTTGACTCAAAACCCTCTCCTTAGATTACAACTCACTAATCTCTTAGGTGTGTCTGTAACATTGAAGGTTTTATTGAATGTTAATTTTTAATCACAACCTAAAATGTTGATATCTCTAAAGTGACATGTTTGATTGAAGAGTATAACTAGATCCAAGTCAACATTTAGTGATAATAGTCAATTGATCTTTGAGTTTATTTTATATGTGATCAAAATACAACAAGCATTAAATACTTGTTATCTTGTATAAAGACTAGAATTGCAATTGTATTGAATAGAGTTTCACGCTTTACATTGATCAAGCAACTAGAACAGAATTACCTTAGACCTAATCTCAAGAAATTTTGCTATTCATGGGTAAAGCACAAATAACCAAATTGAAGAGTAGCGTAAAAATATTAGAAACCCTTTAGAATTCTAGAATCATTACTAAATGTCCTTAAAATATATCAATGTGTTATTTTTTTCCCTTTAGCACAATTAGGAAAGAGATCATGTGATAAAAAATTTCATTGCATAATTTATTCCACTTTCTTATTCACATCAATTATACAAATCAATTATATAATCATTGGCCCCCACTTGTATATTGTTAGACCTTTAACATATGTACTTACAATTCGTCTCCACGTGGACTATATTTTCTACTAGGCAAAGACATGTAATAAAATTTTGGG
>Ga0209282_1001147_pt1 | contig 14196 bp, 11 predicted proteins | sample Mtrugardesep15_FD_187529 | JGI IMG/M metagenome (GOLD analysis project Ga0209282, IMG submission 187529) | Root nodule microbial communities of legume samples collected from California, USA - M. trunc garden sep15 (SPAdes) (version 2) | ecosystem: Host-associated > Plants > Roots > Nodule...
ACACATATTAAGAAATGCAATAATGTTGTCTATAGACATGCCACTTTTACTAAAATAGCCTTCTTAACTATTGGTGCATTTCCCATCATTATAAATTAAAGTAAAATGTGGTACTTTGGAAGTAGTGTGCATAGTAATAATTAAGGGGTACTATTGGAAAAAAGTAATTAACAGTGCATTGGAAACTGAAAGTGACATTCATTTTGAAACAATTTTTTTGGCTAAAGCGACACTCATTTTGAAACGGAGGGAGTAATTTTTCTTTAAAATGTTTTTTTTTTGTCATTTAGTGTAGTTTTTGTAGAATATAAGCACTTCTATGTTATTGTATCCAGACGTATTAAAAATAATTTTTATTATTCTTGAACAAACATAAATCAGCTTTTTGTTAACATCTCTAATTTATTTCTATCAAAATTACATTTATTTTGATTAGTAACCAACAGGTCTTTAATGAGGTTAACTGACAGTAAGAGTTTTCTTTGATATTTTTATGATATCTTCTGAAGCCAGTAATTTACTTTTGCAGGAACCTTTGGAGATCTAGTGGGTAAAGTCACTCAATTCTTCCGTAGTTCAACTATTTGTGTTGGTGTAGCTATTCAATGTGAATTATAGTCCTTACTCACTTTGTTTGCTTGATCAATTGCCAGATAAACCTCAGGGTAATGATGTTGAATCTGAGAAAAATGGCAGAGTGCATGATGAGCTGAGGAGCTTACATCTTTCGCTGAAGCCACAGATCACAAAGCTCTGTGAAGTTCTTCTTCTTCCAGTATGCAGCATGTTTTTCTCTTTGTCAAGTTTTACTTGCTGTTTATTTTCCTGCTCTGGTCCCTTGACAAGATTGCATCCAAATAACCAGATTGTTTGTGCTAAATTGCTAATGAAATCTGAGCTCTATTGTAAGTTGGAATTTGATTTGATGTTATGGTGACATATATTTTGTAACGCAGGATAATGTCAGGGATGTGGTTGACAAATTTCTTGAGTATGTTACGAACAAGCATCATTTCGATTGGGAATCTGTTTCAATACAGTCTTTTCAAATATCTCTGGTCAGAATATTTCTTTCTTAGCTTACGATTGCTTGAAAAAAATTAGACTTTTGTTTGTTTATTTATTCTTCATTGTTTCCATATTATTTATCATCTGTGATTCTTGTTACGATTTGGGCTAGCTTTTCCTTTCAAGCAGTAATATTTTCTGGAATTTGATTTCGGTGTATCCTATCTAGGCTTCCTAATTTTGTGTACTATGTGCTTCATTTCTTTACTTTTTGGAAAATCTAATAATCAATTTGTTTATTTTTCACATATTTGACATTTTTCTGTTGCAAGTCAACCATTAAAGTCATTTTTTGTTTGTACTTGATCTGGATAGTCAGCTGCATGTATGCCTTGAAATTTTGTTTCAACTGACATTCGTGTCTCTGGGTAGTTTAGTGAGGTCGTTTATAAGGTGGCTAGACTCAACCTCATTGTCATCAGTGCAGGGCATAAATATTATTATGAAATAAACTTGGCTTGTAGTCGTTTTGTCATCATATTTGTGGAAGATAATATAGAAGAAATAATTTTTATTTTTTTTTTGTTGATATTTTCTCCTGCTGTTTAATATTTCTCATTATTATGGAACTTCCACTTTTTTCTCATGTCTCTTATTCCTTTTGAAACGGAGAGAATCTAACTGCAGCGTCATTTTCTTATCGCAATTATGATATTTTCTATGTAAAATAGGCTTGTAAAGTACTACAGGAATTTGTTTCCTACCTCCTGTAAATGCACATATTTCATAATAGCATAGTATGTATAAGTAGGACTGATAATCCCCTCCTTGTATTGTTCAAATTTCAGATTAGGGCTGCCGCTTCTTTGCTAAAGCACAAAGTTGACCACAAGACTTCTCTTGCTCTTGCAAAAGAACATTTGAATTTTGACTGTAAGCAAGCAGAGGTGGACTACAGCTATTCTTTTCTGCAGTGTTTGAAGAAAATATTTGGATATCGTACAGGCACTTATACTGATAATTCTTCTCCGAAAGCTTCTAAATCATTGAACGGAGTTTCATGTACAGAAGTAGTACGAGAGGTTGAATTGTTCAAAAAAGATTTGTCCAAAAGCATTAAAAAAATTCAGAAAAAGTTTGTAAAAATGCTGAATAAGGTACGCCTTATGTACCAGGAAGAGAAACATAGGTTGACAGTGGTGAATGAAGATGAAAAGGCTGAATTGGAGAGAAAATACAAAATACTTTTAGCTATGACTCGATCCTGCTCTCCTAATGAGGTGGTGAGAACAGAATCACTCAATATTTTGGATGTTGACCATCAAAAAAGGATTGAAGAACTGAAATGTCAGTATGAAACAAGTCTCAAGGAACTTGAGGACGAACACTCAGAACATATACAAAAGTATCAAGTCTGGGAAGCATCTTGGGTGGAAGAAGTGAAGTCTTGGGGAAAGAATGAATTACTAAACATAGTTGCTTCAAAGGGACTGGGAACTGGGATTGATTACTCGCAGATGTGTGATAATGTGGTTGATTCCATGATAGAGGCTGGGGCTATGGTTACTGAAACCAATTCCCCTTCAGTTGGTAAAACAGTTGAACTACAAAATTCTCTGGTCAAGCATGACAGGGCTAATGAAATGGACATTTTGGTTCCAAATGATCAGCCAATCTCTGGAAGTGAGGACCATAATATGACTGAAAATCAATATGTGAATCAGGAAAAGATTATCTCTAAACATTCCCATTCGAGAGAGCAGAATTCTGATGGTGCTACAAGCATGACAGATGAAACTAATAGGTCTGAAAATTTTGGCCTTGAATTTCGAGATGGTTGTGAGATGTCTAGTATAGGCACCACAAGCTTGCCAGATTATGAGAATGTCATACATACAGAGCACCGATGTTCTGATGGAGTTTCATCAGGCGTAGAAGGGCAAATTCCAGTTGAAGTGCAAGAAACTACTGATAAAGGGGACTCTGTAAGCGTCTCAGAAAGACAGGTACAGGTTGAAATGCCTGCGACCGACAATTTTACCGATTGTCAGCTGCAGAATGCAACTCAACTGAACCCGCCTTCATCTATGGATCAAATATCTGACAGAGTTTCAATAGATGTGCCAGTTGTAGATGGTGTTTTATCATCAATGCCTTGTCAAGCTGTTGGTTTAACCAGTTGTCAAGATAAAATTTCCCTTTCAAATCCACCTTTGGAGCAACAAATACCTGATGGAGATGTTCCTGTTATGGAGCCAGAAAATAGTCATGCAGTGGCCGAGTGTCATATGGAGCCTTCAACAAATGCTATGCTGGTAGATAATAGTACCACAGATGACCAGGAGGGAGGAGTACATGGAACTGTGACCAGTGCTTCAGTACCTAGACCAGTTAACGTCATGGAGCCTCTAGGGCAAGGGAAAGAATTGCCATCTGTGAAGTCTGCTGCGGACAAGAATTCAGATGGGGTAATGCAAAATTCTTCTCAACAAGTTCAAGTAGCATCTAGTTCAGCCAATGTTGTACCAGCCAATCAAATCACAGTGCCTTCAAAGCAGGTGCTTCAATTAGCTGCTGCAGAGCCATCTTCCAACTTGGCTATGTTGGGTTTGTCTAATGTTCATTTAGCAACTGAAGATGAACATCAGCTGAACAGCTCACATAGTCTTCCTACCCATCATTCTGAGCCATCTTCTGTGGTTGCAAACAAAGATGTTGGGCAGTCGCACTCAAACTCGGCACCTGGTTTACTTTCAATTCAAGTTGCTGTGCACCCTATCTCAAATTCAGATCTTGATTCGCGTACAGCCGGTAGAATAAGAAGACAGTCTGGCTACAGAAGAAATTTGTCAAATCCTTTGGAGATGAATAATCATCCAATTCAATCTACACCCCCTTCATCTTCCAGAAGGCTTCAACATTTGTCCTATGATCCGCTGAACATTGAATTTGAAAGAATACAAAAAGTAATAGAGCAGTCTTCGAAAAACCATGAAGATACGGTTAGTTTTTGGTTTGCTCATATTATCGTACTCTGATGATACTTATTCTAGGTTTCTATATTTTCTGATTACTAAAATATGATTCTTGTTGGAGCAGAAATCGCGGTTGAAATCTGATTTTGAAAAGGAATTGGCAGAGCTCCGAAGAAAGTATGATGTTAAATTTCAGGAGATTGAAGTTGAATTTCAGCAAACAAAGAAGAGTTTGGATACAAATCTTAACACGGTTTATGTGAATAAGATCTTGGCAAACGCTTTTAAGTCTAAATGTTTGGATCTTAAAGTATCTGGTGCATCAGGAGTGCAGCATGGTATGTTTGTTTTTCATAGACATCTAATTTTTAATTCTGCTTTTACAGCTTTGACTTGGGTTATTTTTAATAAACACTGTTTATAGCATGGACTCCATTCTCCGCTTAATACTAACAATTTACTAAGAATACCGACATTGGTTATTTAAAATGAAAAATATTCATAGCAAAGACCATATGTATCTTTTGAAGTCATGTGCATCCCATGCATTGATTGACACAGATCTTGGTTGTTTGATTGAAAACCATATTTACTTTTTCAATCATATTTCATCATAGATTTTGTCGCATTTCTATTTTTGTATTAATTAGACGCTTTGTACTTATGAATTTTATTGCAAATATTAGTTCGTCTTACCGTACTATACTTACTTCAGCCTACCTAACAAATACAATCTTTGAAAGTTTCCAACCATGTTTCGTGTTGGTTGGTGGCTTATATGTTTTTCCTGTGCATCTGTGTTTTTTCCTTGACTGATCAAGTTTCAAACTAAGGAATAAGCCTGAGTTGGTAGATACTTCTAAAGCTTTTTAGAAGACTTCTTGCCAAGGACAATAACGTGCTTCTCTTATTTATTTTTTAAGGTCAACTTTTAAACTAAATTATATATGCAGTTTTTGAAAAATTAGTCATATACCGACTGTTTCAGTAGTTTTGTGGCGACAAATTTACGTACTTAAACATGTGCTCTTACGCATAGTGTGTTTGCATTCATGTCTTGTTTACCAATTCTATTCAGCAGCAGGTATACATATCACCAAATATGGATGGCTTGCAGCACTGAGTTTTCTGTTTCGCATATTTTTCTAACCACTATCTCGATTTCAGATTCACTTCCACCGCAGCTGCATCAACTTTCGAGACAACAAGCTGCTACTCGTCCATTCTTGGTTTCTGGTTCTTCTTCCGGAGAGTCTCCTGGGACCAGTCTGCCAAGTCCCTCCATTGCTCCTAACTCACAGCATATGCTACCACCTGGTTACAATATGTCGGGAACTTTCTCCAGTGCCTCTGCTAGACCACCTCTCATAAACACTACTAGGTCTTCAATTGCCCGAGATATTCAAGGTGGTGAGATACGTGCCCCTGCTCCACATCTCCATTCTTCTAGACCCTCAATATCTGCTCCGCCCTCCAGTTTCAATCCTCTTCAACGCGGGATTCCAAATCAGACAGCACCTAGTAATCTTCGAGCAACTTCTCCCTCATATGCTCATGTGTCGCCTTGGCAAAGACCGCCAAGCTATCAGTCTGATCCACAAATGGGACGCCGGCCTGACAGTGCAGGCAGGTTAGCCACTCCTAACTTACCTGTCACTGGTGTACTTGGGAATGTTAGCAGTCAATCTACTATAACGCCTCCAAATATTATTTCACGTTTGTCAGATGTGGCTCCCGCTAACTTATCCAGATTTGGGCCCAGTAGCAGTAGTGTGGTGGCTAAGTCGTCGCATCAAGCTACATCTCAGAATTTAGTATGTTTATCAGATGACGAGTGACAAGGGCAATGTCTTGACTTTTTTTTTTACTGGGCTAACTGTTCGCATTTAATTATTGATAGTAAAATGTATATAGGTAATCAAGGGCAGCTTCATCTTTAAGCTCATTGATATTCCGATATTTATCTAACAAATTATTAATTAATGAATGACAGAAGGATGCACTGTGAATCGTGAACTGGCTCTGCAGTGATCTTCTGTTATCGTATTTAAAAATTTATTTTATAATAGATTTAAATGTTATTTGGGTTTACAGTAGGTTACGTGATTGACACAGATCAACGGGATAATTGAATGTACAAATTATAATGGATGGTCTTGACAGATCAATGAGGATAATTGCTCGTTTATAAAAAATAAACATAAAAAGTATAATTGCTCGTACACATAAGGAACTTGAATCATGTACAAGTTTGGTTTTTACGATTTGATCAATAAGTTTCTTCATATCTCATTTGCTAGATTTATTGATCTAGTGATAAAAATAAATTTATGAATGGTGCAAAGTCTTTTTTCTCTCAGCATATGATGGAAGGACTAGAATTAGTATAACTATTTTACAGATAGTTGCAGGCAAAGTAAACATTGATAATCTTTTCTGAAAGGTTCTTAGGCAGCATACACTGTATTTATCCTTAGTATCAAAGTGGGTACATGAAATTCATCCTTTAGAATTCACAAAAACACCATTTCACAAAATAAGCACTTATGAGTTTAAGTAGAAAAAGTGATTAAAGCTTAATTCATGAATGTACACTATCCCCCTTACCTCAATTGAGCACAATCCTTACTTGAGCTTTGCTTACAATACATTCTACAGTTTTGGATTTTATATCAATTCTTTCTTTTCCGAATCCAAACATTCGAAGGTGAGTGTTTTTTTAATAGGATATCGAGTATACAATGTCGAAATTGTGTCTAAATATCAGTGTTGTGATTTTTTTGCCTATTTTGCAAGGGGAACGCAAATATTTAAAAAGTTTCTTTAGGACATTCGTTAGCCAAACTTTTCAAGTAATTTTTAGATTTGTTACATTCTTTTTGAAAAGAAAAGTTATAACAAATGTTAGAAATTTCCAAAATTGATTATTTTTTAAAAATTATTTATGAATAAATGGGATCATTATGTACTCTTTTAAGTTCCCCTAAAAAACAAATGTACTCTTTTAAGTTAGAGTGGAAAGTGGTCGTGAATACGATTTTCAATTTTACAATAGAAGTTTTCAAATTTGGAAATATGATAAGTTTTCAAATTTGGAAATATGATTTAAGAATGTTGAGTCAATTTATTTTCTAAACCAAACTTTTGAGGTCTTATTTATGTCTGTCATTATTATCTAAGTTGTATCTTTCGTTGTACTCTGCCGATACTGTTTATGCTATTTTTAGTTACACTCGTCCAATCAATATTATAAACAAAAAATTACTTTTTAGATTTATTAAATATCTTATGAATATGGTCTATTATAAATCAGATACACCAGTTATTTAATAAATCTAAAAAGTGATATTTTTTTTATATAATATTCATTGGATGGAGTATTGTTGATGCTATATTTAGTTATACGTGCAATGATCAAAAAGAAATTGAAAATCGAACAAAACCGAAATTTATTGGAAGTCCTTGAATGTGTTTTAGTAACAACTACTACAATTGGATCATATTTTGATTCCTTTTTTAAAATAACCAAACCAAACCAAACCGCATACATAAAGATTCAAGACTGGGAGGCCACTTGGGTGGAAGAAGTGAAGTCTTGGGCAAAGAATGAATTACGAAACATAGTTGCTTCAAAGGAACCTGGAACTGGGATTGATTACTTGCAGATATGTGATAATGTGGTTGAATCCATGATAGAGGCTGGGGCTATGGTTACTGAAACCAATTCCCCTTCAGTTAGTAAAACAGTTGAACTACAAAATTCTCTGGTCAAACATGACAAGCCTAATGAAAAGGACATTTTGGTTTCAAATGATCAACCAGTCTCTGAAAGTGAGGACCATAATGCAACTGAAAATCAATATGTCAGTCAGGAAATCATTATCCCTAAACATTCCCATTCCAAAGAGCAGAATTCTGATGTTTCTACAAGCATGTCAGATGAAGATACAGGTGTGAAAAGTTTGTCCATGGTTCTCTCAAGATGGTTGTGAGATGCCTTGTTTAGGTAACACGTCCTTGCCAAATTGTGAGAATGCCACACATCTAGAGCACCAATGTTCTGATGGAGTTTCATCAAGCATACCTGAAGGGCAAATTCTTGTTGAAGTGCAAGAAACTACCAATGAAGGGGACTCTGTGTGTATCAGAAATACATGTTCGAGTTGAAATGCCTGTAACCTTCAATTTTGCTGATTGTCTGCTGCAGAATGCAACTCATCTGAACCCCCCTTCATCTATGGATCAAATATCCGACAGATTTTCAATAGATGCGCCAGTTTTAGATGGTGTTTTATCATTAAAGCCTTGTCAAGCTGATTGTTCAACCAGCTGTCAAGAAAAAAATTCCCTTTCAAATCCACCTTTGGAGCAACAAATACCTGATGGAGATATTCCTCTTATAGTGCCAGAAAATAGTCATGCAGTGGCTGATTGTGACAAGGGTATTGGGCCTTCAACAAATGCTATGCTGGAAGATAATAGTACCATAAATGCTATAGAGCCTTCAGTTAATGTCATGGAGCCTCTAGGACATGGGAAACAATTGCCGTCTGTGGAGTCCGCTGCTGACAAGGATTCAGATGGGGAAATGCAAAATTCTTCTGAACAAGTTCAACTGGCATCTAGTTCAGCTGATGTTGTACCAGCCGATCAAATCACAGTGCCTTCAAATCAGGTGAATCAATTAGCTCCTGCAGAGCTCTCTTCCAACTTGGCTATGTCGGGTTTGTCTAATGTTCATTTAGCAACTGAAGATGAACATCAGCTGAACAGCATACGCGGTCTCCCCACTCATCATTCTGAGCAATCTTCCGTGGTTCCAAATAAAGATGTTGTGCAGTCACACTCAAATTCAAATCTTGATTCGCTTACAACCAGTAGAGTAAGAGCACAGTCTGCCAACCCAAGAAATTTTTCAACTCCTTTGGCGATGAATAGTCATCCTATCCAATCTACAGCCCCTTCATCTTCCAGAAGACTTCCACATTTGTCCCATGATATTGAAGTCGAAAGAATACTAAAAATAATAGAGAAAACATCGAAAAACAATGAAGACATGGTTAGTTTCTAGTTTACTCATATTACCTTACTCTCATGATACTTATTCTAGGTTCTATCTTTTCTGATTACTAAAATATTATTCTGGTTGGAGCAGAAATTGCGGTTGAAATCTGATTATGAAAAGGAATTAGCGGAGCTTCGGAGAAAGTATGATGTCAAACTTCAGGAGAGTGAAGTTGAATTTCAGCAAACAAAGAAGACTCTGGAAACAAATATGAACACAGTTCGTGTGAGCAAGATCTTGGCAAATGTTTTTAAGTCTAAATATTTGGATCTTAAAGTATCCGGCGCATCAGGAATGCAGCACGGTATGTTTGTTTTTCATAGACATCCAAGTTTTAATATTGCTTTTACAGATTTGACTTGGATTGATTACAAAAGCCAAATTTCATTTCAGTTCCTTTCCAACTTGATTTCGTGCTGGTTTAATTATTTTTCCTTGCCAGTGTTTTTTTTTTGTCGACTGGTCAAGTTTGAACCTAAGCCTGAGTTGGCAGATACTTCTAAGGTTTTGAGGAGAGTTCTTGCCTTCCGCTTATATTTATCTTTTCTAAAGCCAATTTTTAAACTAAATTATTATATATGTGCAGTTTTTGAAAAATTAATCATATACAGATTGTTTCAGTAGTTCTGTGGTATTATTGTTTTCGGTTGTTTATATTACTTTAACATTGGGATACGACGACAAATATACGTACTTAAATATGTACTCTTATGCGTGGTTATTTCGATTCATCTCTTTGTTTATGTATTCTTTTCAGCAGCAGGCATACAAATCACTAAATATGGATGGCTTGTAGGATAGAATTTTCTGTTTCGAGTATTTTTCTAACCACTATCTTGATTTCAGATTCACTTCCACAACAAGTGCATCAACTTTCGAGACAACGAGTTTCTACTCGACCATTCTTGGTTTCTGGTTCTTCATCTGGTGAGCCTCCTGCGACCAGTCTGCCAAGTCCCTCCATTGCTCCTAACTCGCAGCATATGTTACCACCTGGTTACAATATGTCAAGAACTTTCTCTGGTGTCTCTGGAAGACCACCTCTCATAAACACTACTAGGTCTTCAATTGCCCAAGATATTCAAGGTGTTGACTTACGTGCCCCAGCACCACATCTCCGTTCTTCTAGACCCTCAATATCTGTTCCATCCCCCAGTTTCAATCCTCTTCAACGTGGGATTCCAAGTCAGGAAACACCTAGTAATCTTCGAGCAACTTCTCCCTCGTACGCTCATGTCTCACTCCAGCAAAGACCGCCAAGTTATCAGTCTGATCCACAAATGGGACACCGGCCTAATAGTGCAGGCAGGATAGCCACTCCTAACTTACCTCTCACAGGTTTACTTGGGAATGTTAGCAGTCAATCCCCGAATGTTATTTCACGTTTGTCAGATGTGGCTCCCACCAACTTATCCCGATTTGGGCCTAATAGCAGTAGCTTGCGGGCTAACTCGTCGCATCAAACTGCATCTTAGAATTTAGTATGTTTATCAGATGATGAGTGACCAGACAAGTGTTTCGCATTCATTTGTCCAAACACCTGACCATGATATAGATTTGTTTAGTTTGGAGGGTTATATTGGGACTGATGGCAGTGTCTTGATTTTATTTTTTTCTTTGTTTAGAGGGCTAACTGTTTGCTCTAATTATTGATAGTAAAATAGATACAGGTAATCAAGGGTAGCTTCATCTTTAGCTCATTGATATTCCGATATTTATCTAACAATTTTTTTTTAATTAATGATATGAGATTACCTTTGTCAAAAAAAAAAAAGTAATCAAAATTGTCTTATTTTTGTCGGAACTTGCTCGTGAACTGGCTCTGCAGTGATTTATACTGTTATCTATACCCTTTTGTGAATGATCACGGAAATATATACTTTTGCAGTAATTGAATCTGGTTATTATTTATTTTTTTGTGCATTTCTTAATATACATATTAAAATTTTATATTAAAATACATGATATTATTATTAACACATTTGATGTCTCCTTACCAAAAGGAAACCACTATGCATACCTATTACCTTACAGAATAAATACATTGCAACACTTGTAAAACATTGCGCTAATGAAATTCTATAGGAAGGGGAGTAGCATTCCAATCCTTAAGGCATTCAAACATTGGATCAATTATCTTTCCAAGAGTAATTGCATTAAAAACTTTATCAAAATCTTCTCCTGGTGATTTAACTTTTTCACCAGTTAAAAATTCAGTCCCCAATACCTCTCTAACAAACTTATACAATGGATAAGACCTGCATTCCTTGATTTTGTTAGGACTTGCTAAAATCCCTTTTTCAAAAGCACTTCTTGTAAATTCAACATCTTTTGGCAAGACCCTTTTTAGTTCCTCCTCAAATGCACCTATCTTAAGGAACATAGAAGCGTTTATATTTTTCAGATCATTACTATTACTACTCCTCAATGCATATTCCACAAGCACTTGCCTTAGTTTTTGCAGAAGTGGATATGTGTCATTACAAGGGTCATCAATATATGTAAAAACATATTCACAGTCAACCACTTTAAGCAAATCTTGCTCACAAGAAATATAATGATGAATCTCACCATTAATTCCCACATTTAAGATTTTTCTAGCCACTTTACTCACTGTTTTCTTAACTGTGCTCTTTAGATTCTCCTCCAAATACCTCAAATCTATTGCTTGACATAAAGCAATCAAGTAAGTTGAACACATAAGCTTTAATATCTCAACAGCTTCTGCTGTTTTCCTTGCAGAGATTAATCCAAGTGAGTTAACATCTTGATTATGCTGTTCAGCACTTTGAACATGATTAGTAACAGGATTAGCTAAAAACTGAAGCTCAGAACAATATGCAGCCATTGCTATCTCACTGCCTTTGAGTCCATAATCCAAGCATAAACATTTACCACCAGAGAGATTTGAAGGCAAACCGTTGTTGTAAAAATCATTAACCAACTCAGACATTTGAGCAAAAATTAATTTTCCAATTGCAGCCAAAGCTAATCTTGTATTATCCATAGAAACACCAATTGGTGTACCTTGAAAGTTTCCACCATGCAAAGCTTTGTTCCTTTTCACATCAATCAATGGATTATCATTCACAGAATTAATCTCTCTTTCAATTGATTTTGTTGAATACCTAATAACTTCAATTTGTGGACCTAACCATTGTGGTGAAGTTCTAAGTGCATATCTATCTTGTTTAGGCTTTCTATAAAAATCAATCTCATGTGATTTCGTTGCAGCATGAACACAAGCACTTTTATGCAAAATATGTTCCATCAATGCTGCAGCTTCAATTTGACCAGGATGATGTTTCAATTTATGTGTCAAATGATCTGTAAACTCTGGTTTCCCATGCATAACTTCAGCGAAAATCGCTGACATAATTTCAGATAAAACAGTTAAGATATTAGCATCAAATAGAACTATAGAAGCTAAACCAGCACCAACACCAGTTCCATTAACAAGTGCAAGACCTTCTTTAGGTTTCAACTTGAAGAATTCTTCACCAATATCAGCCAAATTACAAGCTTGTGAAGCATTTAGGGTTTCGCCATTGGATCCATTAATAGCTTTTGAATTAGGCCTACCAGTTAAAAGTGCTGCTATGTAAGAAAAGGGAATTAAGTCACCTGAGGCCGAAATTGATCCGCGCAAAGGTAAACACGGTGTGATGTTATGGTTGAGAAGTTTTATAATGGCTTCTAGTATTTCATATCTGATTCCTGAGTAGCCTTGAAGGAGTGTGTTGATTCTTACTAGCATTGCAGCTCTTGTTGCATTTTGTGGCAATGTATGGCATTGTTCTGTTCCATTACCAAAAATTCCAGCATTCAAAAACCTGTTACAAGCAAAGAATACAATTTACATGAAAAATGTGTCCATAGTACTATTACGCCATGATTCACAGTAGTGCTATGGTTGAATATTATTAACAACCATTGAATTGAACTAAATTAGTGCTTTAGTAAATGATTTAGATTAACTTTTTTATATTGTTGTAGACCATAACCTAACACTTCACACTAGAGACTGTCATCATGATTTTATGTTAGACCTAACTACATAGTAATTCATGCCGAGTATTACGTAGACGGACTTGGATCCTCTACTGCAGCTGCACCGTGCAAGACGCTGCAGATCCGTTGGATTAAAGAGAAAATCAAATTGAATTTCATCTAGATGCATCGGTCGCTGCAGAGGATCCAAAAATCTCATGAGTATGATTTATTCACTCAATACTCACCTAATTATAGTCCCCTCATCTTACCTTTAGTTAGGACTCTATTTTGAGTATGGGACATGAAGTATGAAATATAATAATAGAATTCATAAATGTTGTAAAATATTATATTATTATGGTCCCCGCTTGACTTCGCACGGATAGTTTTAAATAAGAACAAATATCTATTTTAGTCTATGAAAAAATACAACAACAACAAAGCCTTATCCCAGTAGGTGGGGTCGGCTACATGGATCAAATTACGCCATACTGTTCTATCATAAACCAAATTTGGATTCAACTCATTGACCTCTAAGTCCTTTCTAACGGGTTCTCAAATAGTTTTCCTAGGTCTTCCTCTACCTCTTTTAACTTGGCTCTCCTCTTTTAACGGTTTCTCTAATAGTCTATGAAAAAATACGGCATCCAATTTAATCTCTCGTAACAAAAGAATATCAATAGAATAGTCTTTTAAAATTACCATTAAGACACATTAATTCCTTGTTATAAATTTTACACCCAAAATAAATTTTCTCCAAAAATTAAAATGAGTCTTTACTCTTAAATTATATACCATGAGATAGAAAATTGAGTACCTACCTAATGAGCTCAGTTTGAAGTGCATGACCTTGGTTAGTTCTTCTATGGGATGTTGAACCAAAGCCAGTAGTGACACCATAAAAATCACTACCTTTATGGACACTTTCCATCACCCACTCACTACTCTCCTTAACTCTAACCCTTATCCCCTCATTCAGCTCCACGGCCGCCAACCTCTCCGTGACCGCAACCACCTCCCCCACCCTCTATGTCTCTCCTCCCACCCTCACCACCTCCTTCCTATAATCCTCCACCATCCTCTTCACTTCCTCAAAATGGCTCCCCTTCAACGCCTCCGCCGCCTCATCCCACTTTAATGGATCTTCTTCAGGCC
>Ga0209282_1001149_pt1 | contig 14195 bp, 11 predicted proteins | sample Mtrugardesep15_FD_187529 | JGI IMG/M metagenome (GOLD analysis project Ga0209282, IMG submission 187529) | Root nodule microbial communities of legume samples collected from California, USA - M. trunc garden sep15 (SPAdes) (version 2) | ecosystem: Host-associated > Plants > Roots > Nodule...
ACATTCACTTTACAGTTATTGAGTTGTTGAAAGCCACTACTTTTCCAATATACGTTTGGCCTTCTCAAGTGCTCTCTTTGCTCCAACTTCCTTTGTGTCTCTCTCTCTATAAAAAAATTCCTTGACGGTTTCATCTTTTACTCGTGATCAACCCGTTTTGAAGATTTCATTTTGTTATCCGTAATACAGGAGTACCATAAATATTGTATTATGCTTTATAATTATCTGTCATTTCTCAATCTATCCCTCCGATATAATATTTTGTCAAATACGTTACTGAACCCCCGTGCAAAGCACGGGTTTGTAACTAGTTTCTTGAGAAAATTCAAATAAGAGTACCAAAAATCTGATTTTCTTTTTTCTTTCAACTAATTAATTAAGTAATACATGGTTTTATGGGTCGGGTCGGGTTAGGCTAAACTCACAAAACCCATTACCCGCGTTTGCGTAGGAACCACGTACTAAACAGAAACCTATAAATACGATAGTTTAGGTCACAATCTTCTATACTTTACTGAACTCAGTTCCGTTCATTTCTCTTCTCGCTCTCGCGCGCGATCTCTTTCTCTTTCTCTTATCGATCGGATTCCCTTCAATCTTACAACAATACTTTCATTCAATAATCTCTGTTTCTTTATTTTGTTTCCGAATCAAATTATCTGAATCTACTTTCTTTCCTTTTTTTGCAGGTAGGTTAACATCGATGGCACCATTCCCTCTTCTCCAACGCTTCCTTCATCTCGATGACGATAACAACTCTCGCTGGCATCAAAACATCGATCGGTTCATACCGAATCGATCTGCTATCGATTGGGATTACGCTACCACCATCCTATCAACAACTACGACGAATGTTAGAAAGGATAATTTGTGGCTCGCTTCAAATGTCTACCAGAAGAAACTTGCTGAAGCCGCTGACCTGCCAACACGTATTTTAGCTTTCCGCAACAAACCTCGAAAACGCAATGCTCTTTTCCCTCCTTCTCCTCCTCCTCGTCCTCGGTCCAAACCTATGCGATATATTCCCAAGGTAATTAACCACTGTTACTATTTTCATCAAACATTCTAATGTGCACTTTTTCCCCTAAGTTTCAAAAAGTTGCAATTTGGCCCCTATTAAAAAAATGAATATTTTGGCCCCTTAATTTTACAAAATGTTGCATAGCTACTAAGAAGACACCATGTGTCCCAAAATAGGGTCCAAAATCGCAACTTTTTGTAAAGATAAAGGCCAAAATATCTTATTTTCCTAAAGATAGAAGGTCAAAATCGCATATTTCCCTAAAGTTGGAGGGTCAAAAGTGCATATTTCCGCAAAATATCCATTTTTTTTAATAGGGGGTCAAAATCGCAACTTTTTGAAACTTAGGGGAAAAGTTCCCTGCATTCTTTTAATTATTCATCTTTGAGATAACATTATTTAATCTTGAACCTGAGTGCACACTTACTTGATCCGATTGTGTAAAATTGATGACGTTACACACCGACTTGATTTGTTAATTCTGTTACACTTGAGCCATTTTATAGGTCCAAAATCAAAGAATCACCAAATGACAAGTTTGCAATCTAATTTTTTTATAAACCAAAACTAGCTCAAATGACGGTCGGAAAACACGATTTAACCCTTAATCTTTAGTTGTTTATAGTTAGTTTTCTATATGCCGTTTTCTTATAAATTTAAGGTTATTTATGTGCTTTGTGACAAAATATTGATTTTGCAGACTTGTGAGACTACTTTGGATGTTCCTGATCTCTCAGACGATTTCTCCGTGAACTTGTTAGATTGGGGTACACGTAATGTCCTTAGCATTGCACTTGATCAGACCTTTTATTATTGGAATGCCTCAGATAGTTCCGGGGCTGAAATTGTGACCGTCGTTGAAGAAGAGGGTCCGGTCACAAGTGTGTGTTGGGCTCCAGATGGACGCCATTTAGCCGTTGGGTTGACGAATTCACATGTTCAGCTCTGGGATACCGCTGCTAACAGACAGGTAAATATCGTTTGTGTTCTTTGTATTCACCATAGTGAACATCTTCTTCGTTGTATTTTTTTCAAAGTGGAAATGGTTTCTAATATTTTCATGTTTTTGTGGTTTCATTTTGGTCACTGCAGCTAAGGACATTGAAGGGTGGACACAGAGCAAGAGTGGGCTCACTGGCTTGGAACGGACATATTCTCACAACAGGAGGTATGGATGGTAAGATAGTTAATAATGATGTTAGATTGAGATCTCAGATCGTCAACACATACAGGGGACATCGACGTGAGGTTTGCGGGCTCAAATGGTCACTCGATGGAAAACAACTGGCAAGCGGGGGTAATGATAATGTCGTACACATATGGGATATGTCTTCTGTTTCTTCAAATTCACCTACCCGTTGGCTTTATAGGTTTAATGAACACAAAGCTGCTGTGAAGGCACTGGCTTGGTGTCCTTTTCAGGGTAATCTATTGGCTTCTGGTGGAGGTGGAGGTGATTGTTGCGTAAAGCTATGGAACACAGGCATGGGTGAACGTGTGAATTCTGTTGATACGGGATCGCAAGTATGTGCTTTGCTCTGGAGCAAAAATGAGCGTGAGCTTCTTAGCTCACATGGTTTGACTCAGAACCAGCTTACCCTTTGGAAGTATCCTTCAATGTTGAAGATTGCCGAGCTTCAGGGTCACACCTCGAGGGTGCTGCACATGGCACAAAGTCCCGATGGGTCTACTGTGGCATCTGCAGCCGCAGACCAGACCCTGAGATTTTGGGAAGTCTTTGGAACCCCCCCAGCAGCACCACCAAAGAGAAATAAGATGCCCTTTGCTGATTTCAATTGTATCCGTTGAAGTTGAATAGATTGTTCCATTATTCGTTTTTTCCACTCCACCGCACGTTTGCGAGTGTTTCACCGTGAAAATAGAGAAGCTACTATTTGTAGTTTTACTGTAGACGCTCTTTTACTTTGTTCCCACCGCCAAAACAAACACTCATCAAGTCTTCTTTGGTAGTCTTACCCTTAGAGTGTGTTTGGTACCCTTAGGTTTTTTGATAGTCCTACCATACCCTTAGTTTTTGTAGGTGCACAAATGTATAGATGCATACCAATTTTTTTACGGGAAGATACATGCATTTATATGGTAAGCAAATGCTTATATAATTGTTTGGTGAGGTAATCTGAGTAAGTTAGCAGTTGGTGAGGTCTGGGTGTGCGCTGTTGCTTGTTGGTGTCGCATCGCGAGGTTTGTTGTTGGTTGTTCGGTTTTACTTACTGAAGTGAGGGGTGGAAGGTGTGGGCACCTTTGTGATTTGTGTTTTGTTTTACTCTGTGGCTCCTGTAAGGGTCATGGTTTACACTTGGTGTCTTCCTGCGTAAAGGTATGTATGGTGGGGGGATTGGTGGTAACTTGCTTGGTGTTGGATTGCATCTTATTTTTGGTCCTATTCCGTCTTGGTTCTGCTATGCTTTTGTTGGCCTGGCCTGGTGGTAAACTCGGTCTCGTATCAGAACCAGTTCCGCTTCAGGTTTTAGAGGTTAGTCCATATTTTCAGGGGCGCTTTGGCTGTGCTTTTGGATTTTTTCTGGGTCCTTGTTAGCTTCAGTTTTGGTTGCTGATGTGTTGTTATTGCTTGTGGTCGCAGGTTTGCAGTTTTGAAGGATATTTTCCTGGTTTTAGTTTTAACTTTGGACCTGTATAGTTGGAGTTGGGGGCTATTTGTTGTGGGAGCAGGTTTAGTGTAGTTTTGGCTTCATCTGTTTCTGTTTCTCTAGAGTATGTCGCTGCTGTTTTTAGCCTCTGAACGTTAACTAGCGGGGTCTTAGGGTTTATCATGTTTTTGAACTTTATCCACATCTTCAAGTCCAAGTTCATAGACATGTCCGTAACCTCCTCAGTCGACTATATTTCAGACATTAAGCCAACTACCATGTTCGTCTCCGTCACATGGTCAAATGATGCTCCTTCAAGGAGACAGTGCACATTTACAAGCACTGCTGCAAGAGTTCGCGTACACCTTGATTATCCGGGCAGTGCACGTTTACAAGCACTGCTGCAAGAGTTCTCGTACACCGTGATTACCCGGGCACTGAATTTTACTTTAGAATTAACTTGGCACAGTCAAAAATGGAAATTTTGCAATCTGTGTGCAACTGCAACTCATTTGTTAATTTGGTGTTTTGAATTGCCTTCGTTGTCATATGTCCAAATTCTCTTTTGCTTACTCTGTTACTGGTTGTTTCTTTGTTCACTGTTCGTTAAATTCAACAAAAAACACGCCTTGTTGGGATGTTCATTGAGCTTTAAAATTAGTCGTGTCATTGAAGGTTTATGCAGTACTTTTAGCTAAGTATATTTATTTTAGTACTTGTTTGCCACTCCCACATGATGTAGTAGTTAATGTTAAGCATGAAAGCATAAAAGCTGAGAGAGATTGATTGTTTTCTTTGTAGTTCTTGGACTTATTTTCTGGCTATGTTGGTGGGAGCTGTGTTGATGTGTGTTTCCTCAGACCAATGATTAGTTCAACAGGAAATTCGGCCAACCATAGTTATTCCACTGAGAAGATGGGAACTGAACAATGTGATTTGTATGAAAAAACAGCTCAGGTTGGCTCTGAGTGTTGTTTAGACAACGAACAAAGAATGCTTGGTAGTGTGTTGACCAATTCTGTTATTGATGAAAATTCAAATCAAGTTTCTGTGAATCTGACAGAGAATTCTGTTATTCAACTGCCTGAACTACCTCATCCTTAGGAAGTTCTTGTCAGACTTTAGAAAGTGCATGTCTTCAACAAAGTACCTCTGAACAAGTCCCTGTTTTTCTTATCTGATGATAACTCAGAAAACAGATGTCCTCAAAATGTTCAAAATGAACCTGGAGAATGAATGATGCAGTAACCACCCTTGTTGTTGAAGAGAAGACACAATCTGTTCCTGCTCAAGTGAACTCGAATTCAGTGAACGAGCTATTGGATCCACCTTCTGGAGTTGTTGCGAAAAGTATTAGTTTCTCATTACAAACCTGGTGAAATGTGTGATGCAGTAACTGGCCTTGTTGAAGACCAAACACAATCTATTTCTGCTCAAGCGAACACAGATTATGTGAACTAGCCATCTGGTGACGTTGCGAAAAATATTAGTTCTGATTGTCCAGAAAGGAAGTCTAAAATCTAAACATGGGGATAAAAAAAAGCGAAATTGTCGAAGAAGTATATATTGAGGTCGCTGGGAAGCAGTGACAGAGCTCAGCGGTCAAGAGATAATAAACCCAAAGCTCCTGAACCAATTAATATTGTCGCCGAGACAATAGAAAGGAAGAAGAAAAAGACAAGAAATGAGGGAATTAATGCTCAATTTTCTAGAATCAGAGCTCAATTGAAATATTATTTGAACCGAATAAGTTACGAGCAAAGCTTGGTTGATGCTTATTCTGGTTAGGGCTGGTTAGGATCCAGGTGTGTTAATTGTACCGTTACCTTGTGATTTGGTTAGCTTGTAGTCTATATTTGGATTTGCATCCTGATTTATGTTTGACCTTAGCTCATATACATGATGCTGATAATAATAATATCAGTTCTATTGGTTATTTGCTGGACAACTGAAAGGGAGCTACATCTGGCCTTTTACAAGTTGAATGGTTGCAAGTCTATAACTGCATGTGTTGGAATATTGTGATTATTATTGTGTTTGGAGTCATATTATAATGAGTTTTGGAACAGTATGCTTACCATGTTCTGAATGTGAACAAGTGCATTTTTAGCATTCTCTCAGTATTTCTTCGCTACTGTTTGTACAGACTTGAGATACTTATGATTATATTAAATTTTGATGTTTTATGTTTGCTTATTGGAAGTTTTTTTAGTTACAAGAGTTTTGGGTGTAATTTGAAGTTTTCTTAATTTAATTATGCTGTTTTATATGCATACATATGAATCTATAAACATATATTTATAAATTTTTTGAAATTGGTAGGATCTTAAAATTCATGTTACAATCCACCGATTATAAAAGGCCCTTATAAAAAAATTTGTGAAAGGCCTCATTATAAAATTTGTTTTAGGCCTCTTAACATGTTGGAATGGCCCCGTTGATGATAGAATTATGTTCTAATAACTCCCTTTCTTTATTTGTTTTAAAATATTCTAAAAGTGACAATTATTCTTCTGTTAAACCAATCTATACTTTGTTCACATGTTTATAATCCCCTATGGTCCATGTTAATATAACAGAGGTTTAAAATATGGTCCAGGTTTGACCAAAAGTGCCGAAAAACTTATGCACACTAAGCTTTCATTGTTCTCTCCATATGAAGAAAATGGAATTCACCATTTTTCTATCTAAAATCATAAAAATGTTAATGTGTAGCTTTTGGATTTTTCTTTTTGGGATGTGTGTTAACTGCAGTTGAGAGAGTTGAATGCAAAAGTGTTAATAGTTGAAAACAGTGAGTTAGAAAAAAAGAAGAATCTCCAATTTTAAGGGGGTAGAGAAATAAGAGATAGAGAGTAGTTTAACCGGTGTTGTTAAGGAAGAAAGCAATTTTGATTATAGCTGATTTTCTTTTTGTGATTTAGCTTTTTGTATTTTATATGCAAAGGCAGCTTTGTATACTTTTAATAAGATTACCATACTAATCTTCTTAACATGTGATGCTGCCCGACTATAATTGCAGGTTTGAGTTGAGTTCAAAAGATGGTAACTAAGAAGAGGAAGAGGATGGAGTTGTCAAAACATGGCTTATTGTTGTTATTATTATTGTTTAAGTGTTCATGTTTGATTTCTAACTATAATTGGTTTGTTTACTTGGGTTAATAGGCTTAATTTGTTATCATTTCTTTCATATATTCATTCAAATCTTACATACTTGCATTTGTGGCAGTTTGTGTAATCTTTAGTTGCCTCTTAATCTTGCTTTGGCACTATTACTATTATAGTTTTTGTGGACTGTAGAATCTTATACATATAAGCTATTAGTAGTTTTTTGGTGGATTGAGTATGTATGCATCTGTGAATTCTGAAACTGAATTTTTACACTTGGAAGTCCATGGCTATTCAAAAATGTAATAATGTATATCCTAATGACACAAATTGTGCAGATTTTTATGAATTTTGTGGTAGTGGATTCAGACAAGGGCAAGGCAATAAGGCAGATCATAGCTGTCTAGAAGAGAGTACAAGTATATTTGATGGAGTTTGATTTGTTTCAACAGCCATATGTGGGCATGGAATTTGATTCTGAAGCTGCCAGGAAATTTTATGTTGAATATACTAGATGGGTTGGATTTGTTGTACGCCGTTATGCACTGTCGACGTTCTGGAATTGATCGCAGAACTCTTGGCTCGTCGACTTGGATGTAACAAACCAGGATTCTCACCAAATAGTTTTCCTCTTAGTCAAGATGTCTTGGTAGTTTCTTAGGCGCCATGAAGTTTAGCATATTTGTCACAGAGAGTGTACTCCCTCATGGTTGTAAATTAACTTCATACTCACTTTTCACAAGCTTTCATTATCAATTTTCGCATTATTCCAAGTCCAAGCTTGTATATATTCTGACGTTTTAAAGTTTCATGTTAAATTGCTTTTCATTTTTTTGATTAATATCTAATTGTGCATAATAAGCATTTGCTTTGCAAGGGAGTCTCCATGCAATACATTCACATTTTCTTGTTCTAGTATTCTTGTGTTGTATTATCTCTATCCTTATTATAAGAAAATCTTTGAAGATTATTTTAGCCCTATTTATTAGAAAATGTCACAATATTTATGGTCTATTTAGTGCTTGGTAAACTTTTATACTCCTCATATATTACATGGTTTTTAGAAGAAAAATATTGTGACAAATTATTAGTCACTTTCCAATTTCAATGAACCATTCATGTTTTTTGTCCTATCTTTCTCTTTACTATTTATTCTCTATGGTCATTATTATAAATATATATTTTAGGTTTGTTGAATAACTGAAGTATTTGGTCTATATTATAGACCAAATACGTCACTTATTCAATGAATATAAAAAGTGAATATTTTCTTATAATAAGATATGAAATGAGTATTATATGTTTTCTTCCAATTCTTTTAATTTGTTTTTCTCGTGTCATTTATGAAGGATAACTTATCTTGTTATACAAAACTGACCACACATTTTGTAATTAAATTAAATATTTATAGTGAAATTGTTGAAACTATTTCTAGTAAAATACGGAGGGAGTGTTAGTGGTTGTATTTAATGTTTTATAATTTTCTATGAGAATATAATTGTAAAGATCTTCAAAAAGTTCTTTCAAAAACTTCTTCAAAAAATTTCAACAATTAATTGCATTGATTTTTATCTTCTTTCTTTTTCTTTTCTTTTTTTATAGAATGATTTTTCTTCACAATAAGGACCAAAAGGGAGTATTTACCTTTTGTATTCTTTGCTTCCTGCTCCTTTCATATCCAAACACCAATGTCTTCTTCCATATTTGATTCCCATGGTCTAACCTCGTAAATTTCACAAATCATAATTGGTGTGTTTAATTAAATGAAGTGGTGTCTTCCTTAATGTTTATTTTATTGTCCGAGTACAATTTGATTGTTAATCTCACAGTACAATAGTTGCTATAAATATTTGTATGGATTGTGTTTTTGATCAAAATCTTAACTCAATTGGTAAAAATATTAAAATTGTTAAGATTGTCATCGTGATTAGGGTACAAACTCTGACTTATTCATTTATATGTGTGAATTCTTAAACGACTATTGTCATTTCGACTATCTACCAAAAAAGAGGTCAATTTAGTGATATGTTTACATGTATGTATGGGAGGTTGGTCATCAATTTGTTGTGTTATGAATAGGTGTTGTTTGGTTTATTGGATTTTAAATCAAATTTAGTTAAAGTTTTTGGATTTAATTTGTATACGTTGATAATGTAAGACATTTTTACATATGTATTAAATCAAATTGTTTCATGATGACACCTTTACAGATTTGTTTCTAAAATATCTTTACAAATATCTATTTATCATGATTTAATTGGATGTATATGTAAAAAACTTTTACACCACAAGAAAAATAATACATCATTTTGGATTAGTGTAAATTGCGAGACTTTTATCCAACATTAATAGATGAGTTTATTTAGTATCGAAGGTGGACATTTCACATCATACCTCATAACAAATCATAATTTTGTTAAAATAGCAGTTTTAGTTTTCTTTCTTTATACGTTAGGTTAGTCATTTAAAGAATCTAAATACTTAATTTTATGCATATTTACCATGAATACCTATCTTTTATTTTGACGTCAGCAAATATTTTTTCCTCATATAATCTATATTCACAATTTACATCATATATAGGAATACGAAAGTTGGCATCCAGTATCATTTTGTCCTGTCAACAAAGTATTGGTTGAAAGCTTCCATCAAGTGGGGTATAAATTACTATGTTATCAACAATTGGATGTTCACTTCCATATCAAACCGGTGTTTAAGGGGGGAAAATGTGATGAAATGAAATGGACTTTGGAACAAAATAGAGTCATTGATGCTTGGTGGTGCTAGAATAGGGGAATGAAGTGAATGTTTGGTTTTACGGTGAGAATAATTGATTTCGAGTCAATTGATTTGTAAAATATATTCGGATTAAAAGTAAGTTGATAGTAGAATAATTTATATAAAAATGAGTTGAATTTTAAAATTGTGTGTAAAAATCAAATCTAGAATAAAAAACTACAAATTTTAGTGTCAAATAAAATTAATTTTAGAGACAAAACTAATTATACTTAAAAAAAAATTGACAAAGTAATTATACTTAAAAGTTAAAACCAATCAAATATGTCAGAATCAATTATATACCATCACAATCAATCAAGGCTGGCCCAAAGCAGGAGCATCCAGACCCATGGCACAGGGCCTCTAAATTTTGGGGCTCAAAATTTATTTTTTACTTATAAAGCCTTAATAAATTCAATATAATTTAATTGCGTAAATAAATTTAATGTATTGGTGTGTTGGTTTAATGGTTGGGGAAAACACTAGTGGGTGTGCTGACCTGTGTTCAACACCTAGCAAAGTTCTCTTTTTTGTATAATTTTCTTTATTTTTTTAACATGAGAGAAAATCTTTACATTACAGCATGGGAATTGTTGAAGACGGCCCTGCAATCAATTCTAACCCTTCTAAGTATAACCAATCATATACAAAGCTTGATAATGATTTAGATTATATTAATGGATGGATGGATTATATTATAGATTAAAGAAAGACCGGCCAAAATTCCAAACTTTAACACCTTGCAAGGAAACCAAATATTATTTAACATTACTATCCTATTGTTTGTCCATTTTCTCTTATCTCCATCTCTCTCATTTCTTCATTCTCTACACTTTTCTATTTATTTTTTTTTAGAAATTAGTCATTTTTTAATTTGTGTTAAATTAGGGAAAAACAAAAAACTCTAGTAAATTGTAGGCTTTCTAAATGACGTCAATATTTTGATTCGAGATGTATGATATCACATACAAATGATGCTTATCCAAGCTGCATAGCAACAATGCCTAGTGGAAGGAAGTATTGCGTTATGTAGACATGTGTACTTATTTTTCTGTTGGAAATAATTTAAATTATTGTATGTCCAAAAAAATACAATTCAAAATAAAATAAAATAAAAATGTAGGAGGAGCTAATTTGACCATAATTTTTTTATCAAATAGTCTAGTGACTGAAGCTAGCTCAGACATTTTAAATATTTGTTTTATGTAAGCAATTTCTTCCAACTTGGCAATTGTAACCGACCCATCATTCCTTTAACATGACAAATAAACCAATTAAATATGGGTCACAATTAACATGGAAACTTTTGTCCTTTGTACAAAATTGTAAAGGAGTAAAGGACAAATTTTTATATTTATTTTTGTGAGAAACTAAATTTAATCGCTAAAAAATTATGAGGGACCAAGATAGATCTTTATTCTAATGTTAAAATTATAAAACTCGTTAGTTTTTCTATTTTCAATTCAACCATCAGAACATTTTGCCTTTGATATACTCTTGAAATAAAATAAGTTATCAATTTGAAGAATACTGTTTCTTTTTGTTTCTATTGTCTCAATCAATGATTTCAACGTGGTTATCCTCTTGAATGCATTTGGATAAACACAACCAATAAAATGATGCTGTACTTCCACTGTTAGAGAACAATGACAGCTCTAGAGATAGTATTTTCTTACAACCTTTTTCTTTTTGTCCACGTAATACAAAATAAGGCTGTAAATAAGAATCATATTTGGAGACTTTAAGGCTTTTTTTTGACATTATAGCTCACTTCATGTTTGGGAAAGTCAAAATCCAGCCTACGTAGAAAGGTATGTTTTTCCACTCCATTCATTTTAGATTTGATATAGCCAGGTGGAAACAACTGGCCATGTTACTCAATTCTTGTTCATACTTCAAAGATTTCACTGTATTAGTCGATAAATGTTTTAAAAACCGAACCACACAGTTGAACCAATTGGCCGATGAATCGGCATTGTCTATGGTTCGATTATTTGAGTTTTTTGGATCATGATTTCATCTTGGTTAAAACCGTTTCAAAACAATTGAATCATGATCCAAAAAAATTTCGCTGGTTCAATGTCTCGTTAAGTTTCGTAAACATCGAAAACAACTATAGAGAACCACAAGCTATCAAGTTAATTTTTCACAAACAAACAAGAAAACAATAAGTTATGATTTTGAACATGAACAATGAAAAGAACAATGCCTGTCATACTATACAAGTAGTGCACCAGGAATCAAATAGCAGAGCATACAGACTCAAATTGTCTGTCGTTACAATACCATGTATCGAGACGTTATAACTGTTAGATGAAGATCAGACGGTTTATATGTTAAACATTGCAAATCAAAGTATAAAATACCATTCCAATCATATGAGTCTTCCAATCTTCATTAACTGTATTAATTGAGAATGACTATGTGATATTTTGACTACAGAAAATCCATCATAGAAATATGAAATGGATAACTTTATTCAAAACCAGAGCAAAATATGAATCCATGGTTATACCAGAGCATATAGAGTTGCATATCAAGGACAAAAGACAGTGGTAGTAACAGGTAATCCTGAAGGAGTTGCATAAATTTTATTCAGCAAAAGAAAACATGTAAATAATAATCATGAATTTTCATATCAAAAGTGCATATGATTCTTTCTATTTTAAACTGATATAACAACTTTGATTCAACTTAACAACACCCCCCCGAATACATTCTTATGATACAACATACATCAAAATCTTTGCAAACTTGTCACCTGAATCCATTTCAACAAAATGCTCTATTCATGCTCCATCTTTCCAATGCGAAACAGATTCTGCAAATTCATCTCGTTGCTTCCCTTTCCAATACACAGTGGCTGCCTCTACTACACTAAATTCTGCACTATACGCTGAGATAACACAAACGACAACAATAGGACCGAATCATTGGACCTATTAATTTATACTCTCCAAATGAATACAATCTGATTGGAGAATCCATGACGATTTTGCTACACAAAAACTTCACCCTTTCCTGCTTTGATCTATAGAACATCTCTTCCAAAAGTTTCTTGATCTAGTTTATAGCGGAGCCTTCCAGATTGACCCTGCGTACGAAAAAAATACAAAATACTTACTTAATCTCAATTTTTAAATAAGAACAGCTAGGCATAAGACGCTTACGATTTGAAGGTAAACTATTTACATTATGCTACACAATAGAGATCATCAACAACCATTAAGATACATGAAAGAGGAAGAGACACAAAAAAAACTCAATCCATCATTCCATTCTCCATTCCTAACATAATACAAGAAACTGATGAAGGAACCTCATCAAAACCATGAATAATAACAGAACAAAACAGGATTCAAATACAAGCCACAAATTCATTCCATCCAATCATTGTATCAAAAGTCAAAAGGATAACCATCAAAGCATGACAATAAATACAGATGCAAAAAAGATAAAAACATGATAAGAAAACACTTGAATCCATCATTCCATTCTCCATGTGCATATGTTATTAGTCAATAAAAAAAAAGATTGTTATTGGAAACAACAAAGACTACATATGACCATACACCAAACAAAAGCAAAATCCTTAAAGTTATCCAATAAAAAAACCAAAGCAGAAAAAAAGTTTTCCTATGCATCAAAAAGCTTACAATTCCTTGATAGCATGACAATTGACAACACAAGAAAAATATAATTACTTTTAGTTTTTCCTAAAAAAATCAAAACTTTTCAAATTTCAACCCACCAAACTACATATCATAAAAGTGATCAATAAGAACAAGACCCTCCACCAAACAAAATCACAACAATTGAAATTGACCATGACAAATATCCCAATCAACCCTTTTCCCAATTCTTCTTATACAACACTGACAACACAACGTAACATAAAACAAACCAATCATTAATCAAACACAAAACCAGAAACAAAACAACTACTGTCCTTCACAATTTTCTAACGACCCAATTCGGGGACTAACTTTGTCAGAGACTGAATTGGGCCGTCAGGAAATTGTGAGGGACCAAAATGGATCTTTATTCGAAAGAAAAAAAAAAGGCGAACCTTGGAATCATCATCGGTACGAACAGCGACACATTCAGGAGGAGTTTCAAAAAGGGACAAAGAGAATTGTTTATAAGCAGCACCAACGTCAAAGTAAATCAAACCAGAGCTAGGAACATCAACACGAATACTCATAACAGGGAACCAAAGGAAAAGATCTTGAGCTTCTAAACCGGTCAAAGCATCGATCTTTCCATAACTCAAAGACCCAGAAACGTTTCGATCATAATGCAATTCATTCTCAAACTTAGCGTTACATGCTTGATCTAAATGTACCCAGAATTTACCATCTTCATCAACGTTGAACTCGTTTACACCCTTTGGGAAAATTCCCATTGGAAGACCATGGTTGGATAGAACCTCGTAGATTGATGTTGCATTGGAACTTGTTGAAGAAGAAATGGTTGAAAATGAAAGAATAAGGAAAAATTGAATGGTTGTTATGTAAGAGAAGGAAAACATGTTTTTTCTCATGTTTTATTGTTTGAGAGTTTTAAGGTTTTGGTTGTGATGGTTGAAGATTGAGGAATAGAGAGAGAGAGAGAGAGATAGAGAGAGAGATTGAAGAGTGAAGAAATGGGTTTTGGGATTGGTGAAGAGAAGAAGGAGA
>Ga0209282_1001151_pt1 | contig 14192 bp, 4 predicted proteins | sample Mtrugardesep15_FD_187529 | JGI IMG/M metagenome (GOLD analysis project Ga0209282, IMG submission 187529) | Root nodule microbial communities of legume samples collected from California, USA - M. trunc garden sep15 (SPAdes) (version 2) | ecosystem: Host-associated > Plants > Roots > Nodule...
AAACTACAACCACCCACCAACACCAACAAACCTACTATCTCACTTCTCTCCGGCTTCGTTGAACTCCAATGAACAATTTCTGGATATGGGATGGCCAACAAGGGAACACGATGTGTCGTTGTCGTTAGGTTATGGTAGTCAGATACAATCAACTTCAGATAACAATGACGAAGACGAGCATGACCCTCAAGTAAATCGCGGAAGACATCGTCAAAGACGAGGGTGTGGGACAGAAGGGCATCTATAATAATTATAGATTTTATAGTTTTTTATTTGTTATATAATTATAATTAGATTTTTTTTAATTAAGTTATTATTAATTTAATTTTTTCCATGCAAGTACGTAACCCACCCATTGTTCACTTTTTTTTGTCCTTATTATATCCCTCTACTCCAAGTAGAGGGGTATTTAAAAATTAAAAAAAAAATTAACCCAAAAATACAATGCAATTGCAAGTTGCGGGTTAGTTGAAAACTTGAAAAAAAAAAATAAGAAAATACCCCGCAAGTGCAAGTGGCGGGGTATAATAATGCCAAAAAATTCGCTACTTTTCAGGGTACCCCGCAACTGCTAGTGTAGTTGTACCAGGGGCCCTGAAAAAGTAGGGCATTTATGCAATTTTTTTAAAAAGTAGGGTATTTTTGTGTTTTTTGGCAACAACTAAGGCAGAAAAAAAAATCCAAAATATACCGGGGTGAATATCAACTTCGTCCTTGAATTTTCACGGATCAACTAAATTCGTCATTCAATTATGCGAATTATATTTTATATATTTGTTTTTCCTATATAATTATTATTCCTTGCTTTGAATTCTTGCTAAGTGAGCCAAGATAATAATCTTCTTGAACTATGATTTAAGTGTAGTATATTATTATTATTATTTAGTTACTTAATCTTTTATAATTTGAGCCATGTGTAATTTATACTATATGTACACGTTCGTATTTTAGACAATTATAGGTATAGTAATAATTATTTTTTTATGATATAAATCAATGGATTTATTTAGAAAAAGAAGTGAGACGTGGATGAGTTTTTTTTATGAAGGACTTTATGACTGTAACAAGAGAGTCAGTGAGGTAATGACATACATATATATTTAAAATACATATGATGAGAAAAAGACGGTGTCTATTTTAGGATTAAACAATGAGAAATGATGATGAGGATGATGTTACTAATTATATTGATGATGATAAAATGCATGTCTATTTTATATTGATGATGATAATGTCGATGTCTAATTTATATTGACAATGAGAATGACGACGTATAATTATGATGATGATTTGAATGATGATGTCTAATATACATTGATGATGAGAATGACAATGTTTACTTATGATGATGATGTGAATGACGATGATGTGTTTTGTCTTGATGTTGTGCATAATAGGAAGAGTCTGCATTTATGATTATGATTTGTTGATGATGTTATGGTCTTTTAATACTTGAAGAGGTCTGTCTCATGCATGCATATAGAGTTGTGTCTAGGATTCATGATGACTAAATAACGATGAAAGTCCAGTAACATATCTGTGGCAAATTATGTTGATGAAAGTCCGATAACATACCTCTGGCAAATTATGACGATAGGTGTGGTACCACATTCATATAAGTCTTAGGACTAAGTCCATATGCATAAAATTTGATGATGATTTGTATTTGGTGAATAAGTGTAATTGTGTGAGACGATGAAGGTGATTATCTGTTGATGTTCTTATGAAGATGGTTATTGGTGACTATATGTGTTGTGACTAGTTTGAATTGAATTGTTACATTGCGTTTGTGAAGATCTTGTTTCTTATGCTGCAGTGATATTATTTTTTTCTACTGATGTGGATTGAGTTGATCTAGTGTATACTTCAAGGTTTTGAATATTATGTTTGTGATGTGATATAACTTTGACTTAATTTCTTACGCGTTCTTCTGATTTATTTTAGGCTTAATTGCACTTTTGGACCCCCTATCTTTCCAAAAGTTGCGGTTATGGACCCCTAACTAATTTAAATACAAAACAGCCCCCTATGTTTTGATTCTTTGGCAGTTTTGGACCCCCAGTCCATTTTTGACTCGGTCAACGCTGACGTGGCACCCTAAGTGAGGTGCCACGTGTCATTTTTTTTTGTCTTGGGGGTCCAAAACTGCTAAAGAATCAAAACATAGGGGGCTGATTTGTATTTAAATTAGTTAGGGGTCCATAACCGCAACTTTTAGAAAGATAGGGGTCCAAAAGTGCAATTAAGCCTTTATTTTATACTATTACATGTTCTCGAAACTCACCCCTTCGTTGTTTGTGTTTGCTGGCTTGGCACTGCGGTTGCGAAACCATAGTTCTAAAGGTTATGAGTCTTGGAGTCAAGTACATGCCTTCCATAAAGACTTGTCTTGTGTCGTTTGTTATTTTGGAAAAAAAGCACCGCTCTGATAGTGACACGGGAAAAAGGGATATGCTTACTTATTTAGTCTTGTACAAGAAAACCATTGTTTATGATGTAAATTAAATTATTTTCATAAGAAAAAGATTCCATATTAATTTTTTTATAATTTTCAAGGAAGTGACATGTGGAATATGTTTGTGAGTCACTGTGGTATCCTAAATCTTGTAGAAAAATTCTTATATTAATTTGAAAGTTTTTATTTGACATTCTCCGCTGCGAATCACACTCTATGTTTGAATAAATAATAGTAATAATTATTGTGGGATTTAGGGTGTCATAGAGTTGACGTGCCCATATGTCAGACGCCACGTTGGCAGAGACTAATTTGGTCGATAATAACAAACATTTCAAAGGACTAAATTGATTGATTTGCAAAAAAATGTTTTGGCTTTCTTCCCAAACGGCTCTTTTCTTCCCCAACGACTCTTTCTTCCCCAATTGTATAAAATTGAAACCTTAATTACACAATCTGCAATCTACACTCTAAAATCACCAAAATTTGAAAGTCAAAATCCTTCAAAATTTCTTGAAGTAAAATTATTGAAATTGAATCTGAAATGATGGGGAGTCAATATGGAAAAAAAACAGTTATGAAAGTCGAGCTTCATCTTCAAGCTCCAAGTTTAAGGTGTTGTGAGGGTGTTTGAATGTTGGTGTCCTATAATTTGTGTTGTTAGAAAATCCAATACTTTAAAAAACTCAGGAAGGCCATTCTATGCTTGCCCTCTGGTAAAGTTCTAATGAAAAGAGGTTGAAGATGATCGAGGAATGTAACATTTCTGTAATAATATTACCATCAAATTAGTCCCTGAATTATTTCTCTATCTATCAAATAGATCCCTCCGTTATATTAAAAAACCATCAAATAAGAACCTGAATTGTTTAATCAGATATCAAATTGATTCTTGAAACATACGTGTACAAAATAAACTAAAAAAAACTAGAACACACAAATTGAAACTGAAATATTACATAGACAAAAGTCATAGCCGAACACAACAACTTCAAAAACGTGATAATCGCCGGAGATGATGATGATTTTGGAGAGGTGAGAATGGAGAAAGTTTTAGCGGGAAGGAGAAGAGTCAATGACGTTTTTTTATGTTTCTGAGAGAAATATGAAGAAGGGGGTATGAGTAATACAAGGGCAAAATTGGAATAACATAAAAAATAAAACTGAAAAAGTGAAAACTGGAATTTTTTCACTATCCATCAAATTAGTCCTTGAACACATGACTTCCTTTTTGCCACGTGTACAAGATAACACAACATGCAAGGCGGCAAATCAGCATGGCTAACAGAGCACTTGGACGGAGGAACCTTTTTGATGGATGTCTGACAAATTCAGGGACTAAATTGATATTTCACATAATTGAGGGATGAATTTGGCCGACCCGTAAAAATTCAGGGACGAATTTGATGGTTCACTCAAATATATGAACACATAGTTTTGAAAATCGGACCGGACCAGCCGGTCAAACCGGTCCGATCATGAACCGGATAACTGGTTCAGTTGATATATTGGATCAGTAATGCAATCAAACCGGTATGAACCGGACAAACTCTGTTAAAACCGGAGGTTTAATAAGCCGACTGGGTTACAATTTTTTTTAATACTTAGCTAGCTTCGCCAAATATATAGGAAAAATAAAAAATACTTTTGCAAATATCATCTTGATCTTTTGTTGTTGATAAAACTCTCTATGTATTTACTATAAGGACTTAAAGTGGCAAACCAAGAAAATAAATATATCAATCAAGTGATAATGTGTTGTTTTTCATATTTCTACTAATAATTTTCACAAATAAACTTATTTAGGACGGCTAAATCTATAATATAAGAGTAGTTAAACACAAAAATACACTTATAAAAAAATGGGGTAACCAAGGCCACCCCAAGTTAACACTACCATTCGCTATGCTCTCTAAGTTTGAATTCATCTTATTGTGTAAACGACTAAACGAGCCTCGTGTCAGCTAAGAAATTTTTTGATTATACCAACTTCAACTATCTTTCATTCAGCTTATCATATGTTCAACTCTCCTCAATTCAGTCAGCTCACCTTAAATTCAATTGTAGGCCGTTTTCAGCCAAGAAAATAGTTTTATTTTATTTTATAAAAACACACACAGGGGCGGAGCCACCTCTTAACGAGGGTGTGCACCTGCAGCCCCTGAATTGTAAGATTTCAACTAGTTATTTTAGTTTATTTACACCTTTGCACACATTGGAAAATTTATTTTGCACCAGCAACATGCTGTTTCAGAGAGATTTTGCACTTATCCAATTATTCTTCTCTCACCTTCTGAAGCATAAAGAGGTGCTTTGACAATTACTCTCAACACCTCTGAGCATACACATCGCCTGCTGCATGCCGTGGTATCACAGTTTTCAATAGCATTTTGTCAGATTTTTTCTTAACACCGTGGTATTGTATTGCTACGGTAGCTTTTCTGTTTTCTTTATAAAAATAATATAAAATATAAATGTCAGAGATATTATGATGTTTGATGGAACCCATTTTAAAGTTTTAGATAAGTAGTATGAATATTTTAAAAATGTAAGTGAGTGATTTAAATAATTAAAAAGTATAAAATAATATAATATATTGAGCGAAGTCCATTTATATATGGTGCTCTAGCCGCCAAATAGTGGCTTTGACAAATTTTCCACTTGTTTAGATTAGTTTTCCACATTTTTTTATTATATTGTATCACTTCAAATTTAGTTCACAGAATTAAAATAAAAGAAAATGTAGAACAAATACATACATGTTCTTTAAGTCATGATCAGGACTACAACACATGGCTAAGTTCAATGTTTTGCATATCTAATACGGAAAATACTTATATGTTATAAATATTTGGGCACAAATATTTCAGCATACACATAACAAAATATATATAATTTTTCTTAAAAATAAAAAATATCATATAATTATTTTAAAATACATATTATTTAATTCTTTCATATTTTTTATCTTTTCTCAAATATGTGAGTGTACTCTTATATTGTGTCCATCCAAAATTAGTTCATATAATACTCAACAAATATTTTTTGTTTATTTAACTCATTCTCTTTTTTTTTACTATATCCATTCTAAAATTATTGTGGATCATCAATTTGTCATATAAAAATGTCTAAAATAAATATCATTTTTCTTTTTTAATTTTATATTAATTATTTATCTAATTATACTTCTAAATCAATATTGTCTACATACTTTTGAATCATGAACGACGTGAAAATTTATGTGCTTTATATTTGAAAAAAAATAGTTTTTGGTTAAGTAAACAATTATGAAATTATATAAATTTTATTGTTTAAATTATTTACACTAAAAACTCTGCGCCTCCTGACCCAGGTCCTTGATCCGCCACTGCGCGCACACATATATATGAAAAATCCTTAGATTAGGTAAAGTTCACAAAAAATCATAATAGAACATTTTTGTATTGGTTCAATCACATATTTCGTTAATTTATTTTCGAGTACGATGAACAGGTTATGAACTTTGAAGATGTCAACCCAGTCCTCTTTGAAGAGTTTAGCTTACGTTCATCTTTTATGACTCTCAAACACGCATAGATGCTTAGTAATTAGCCTAAATCAAAACACAATATATTTTAGACTGGAATATGAATGATGTACAACAAAGGTGAACATAAACGTAACTAATATACAAACAAGCATCTAGATCACACGTACACACCAAGAATGAATGAATTTTTTTAAAAAAAATGTACACAAAGAAGTTATATTTAAAATTTTCAAGTGGCCTAATGTTTGTGGGTTGCTTTGGAATACTTGGTCTTGATCCAGTGGAGACCAACCGAGGTACCATCCTTTAATTTCTTCATGCCGGTGGAGGCCACTCCTTTGGTCTTACCTAAACCTTCCCCAAACTTTTCCTTGTATTTTGTTGTGCTCTTGTTGTCATTTGAACCAGCCATAACAGGGTCTGGACCATTGTCCCACTGGTCTGCCCAAGAAGTTCCATATGAGTTGTACACGTTCCCATGATTCATAGCTTCTCGATCTAGTTCTTTCTTTGTTCTTCTCTGTTCCTACCAACAAAATTGCTTTGTATATGAAAATTGAAATTCAATTGAAGGATTACCAATTAATTATGCAGTGTGTATATAACGATGAATGATAGGCATATTTATACTAGTAGTCGTTGATATATTTTATTTTGAACAAACTAGTCGTCATTGATTACAAAATTCAATTATATCCAAATGCATGAGCTGTTTAGAGCGTGTGAAATTTAGCACGTGAAGAACTGCCTCCACTTATATTATTTATAATTTTTATCAGACAAATGATAATCACTATTTAACAATATTAATCAAAGAGTTAAAAGCACATTCTTCTTTATTGCATGGAGAGGGAAAAATTATTAATAATACATACGCCACCATGTTCAACAAAGACGTCCCTCTAGAAGGAAGCTTCTCTTGAGTTTAGTCTTGAGAAGTTTATTGACCAGTTGTATTGATAAAAAAATGCATCTGGATGTTTGGACCAACATATGTCAACCTGTTATATTCACCGTGTTTATGCGCCAACTTATGTGTTTATTCCAAAAAAGGACTCTCTTAGAAGCTTCAAGGTCCATCTGGATATATGATTTAATTTAATTTATACAGTCAAACTGAAAATATGAAGTCAAAGAATTGCACCCAATGGTTTCTCAAACAAAATGGACTGGCACATTCTGATGTGGCCGGGATAATGAAAAATGATTAAGAAATTGTGAAATTTTTTCTTTCATATCTCTTACGGCCTTTAGAATTTCCCTCTTATCTCTATTTAGATTGTAGCAATCCTCAGAAAAACACGCTTCAAATTTTGGAATTTGATCGGGACGAAACAAAGAAAGATTAAGCAAATGAGTCAGGATTAAGAAATTCATAAAAATGAAATATAAGCATAAGTATAAGTATAAATGAAAGTATATAGGTGCAAAATAGTAGAAGTATAAATGGAAAATATTGAAAATCAAGTAAAAGAGAGTTCTATTGATGGATGATTCAGAAGAGCAGAAAGAAGAATAAATGTCCAAGCCTTTTTTTATGATGGAGAAAACCCACTCAAAGTCATGTCTTTGAGCACATCTTCATATGCATCTAGATGAGGCGATGAAAGTACCGTCAAAGGAGGGATGACGTTGTAGGAGGTGGTCCCAAAGGGAGAAACACCTTTGTTGAAGGAGTCGACTGGACAACATCCTTCAAAACTTGAGTCTTTTTTTTTTCTTTCCTTTTTTTTTTTTATCTAATTTCTCTATACATCGCAATATGAGATTCTTAACATGAGGAAAAGACAAAGAGTCGTTGACCGAAGAGAATTGATTTTACGTTCTCAAAATAGGGCAAACAACTCACCTTCATAGGAGGGAGTGGAAGATAATGAGTAGTAAAATTCTCTTCATCACATAGGGGACATCCTTCTCCTATCATATAGCTTGAAGGCAAGTATATGAAACAATGATAAAATTATAGCGAACTTATAAATTTGCATACACATTTTGGATTTTAGATACCGAAATGATGAAGAATAAAACAATTAAATCAAACATCAAAGATTTAGGCAAATGTGCACTGACCTCTTGTTGAAAACGGTATGAAATGCGATGGATATAACCAACTTTAGTTGAAAAATGATACAACATAGTATGATTCGATTTTGGGGACTTTCTAGGTTTGAAAACAAAAATGGAGAAATGAGAGAAAGAGACCGAACATGTTTTCTATATTGACATGGTTCAAGGGTTCCAGAAACTAAATCATGTTTTTCTTGTTCAATTTGTAGAATGAACGGGAGCAAAATTGGAAATTTAAAGGTTGCGTGAGAGGGATTGGGGGTTTACTAAAAAAAATTGTAACAAAAATGGATTAATATGTGGGCTTTGGCATTCTTTGCTAGGAAATCTTACTTCATACATCCCATTCATATCAGATTTTTTGAAATTCAATATGTTTAAAAAGTTTCACAAACTTAATTTATTTCTCCAGATCTTTGGTCATTTGGACGACATGCGTTTGAAAAGAAAAAAAATTGTCTTAACTTGTTAAAAATAGAAGGTATTTTCTCTATAAAAAAAGAGAGAAGGTATTTTGGGTAGTTTATGCATTTTCAAAGGATAATCTCATTATGGGGTATTATTCAATTACTATCGAATAACTAACTATATGGTCGGAGGCTTTTTTGAACGAATTTATCTTTCATAATAGAATTCTATAATTAAATTTACCGGTCAGGATTATTTTAAATTATCTATTATCTTTCGTAATACAAATACAAGGAAGTACACCAAAAACGCCGATAGACAATCATGTTAGTGTACATATGTCTTTCTGCTGGTATGAATAAATTGCTTAATAACAATTATTTACCGGTCATGATTATTTTAAATTAATGTTATTATTGTGTATAAATCGCTCAAATCTCATCTTAACGATCAAGATTAAAAACTACGTGACATCATGAATAAAACCCGTAATTGTATAACCTCTGAGATGGAAAAATCACTTCCACTTGTAAATGGTGGCTCGTGAAAATTAGTTGGATTTTTTACTAAACTTTATTTATCTTACGACCAAACTCTCAATCCGAAGAACGGTTAAACAAAATGGATAGTAGCAATGCAATTGGAATCAATGACATGATATTTGATAAATGGAAGGTCCAACTTAATTAATGTGTGTCGAGTGGTTATGAAACAAACCTCATTTTCAACTGCAAAAAGATGCATGGGTCATGAAAACTCGATGAAGGGCTGATATATCAATTGACACCGCTCAATAAGGTATTATCTAAACGTGTATGAATTGTCGATAAGGAAACTAGGGAGTACGTAGATACTTTAAATAAAGTACTTAATTTTTTGTTTTTTTAGGGGAGGAAAGTACAAACTTAAAAACGCACATTTTTCTTACATAGAAAATTAAGGAGCATATCAACAATTGAGTGAGACGCAATTGAAGACAACCTAGACAACGGGTACAAACAAGCATGGATAGTGGATAAATAGCCCTAAATGTAAAAAAATAATTAAAAACCATCTAATTTAAAATTTTGGTCATAAGTAGTCTGAACCCAACAATGTAATAGATGATTATTTTACCTCACCTACCGATTAATTCAAGTTTTAAGTTTAACTAAACTCAACCCAAACCGATCCATGTGCACCTTTAATTGGAGTCATAGATACCTATTGTTTTTTATTCCCATCTTTAATGCTACAATCCTCTTTATCTCATGGTAAACTTACTCTATCAGTTTCCATATATGCATATAATTAGGCTGGTTAATGCTTCATAAAGTTGTGCGGTGCTAAACCAATGCCTACAATTAGGTCGTGGCGTGACTGGTATCTATAAGTAATCAAATGGCTACTTTCACAGTGTAATTTCTTTTTTATTCTTGGTTGGGCATGTATATATGGTTGCTAGCTAACCTGCTTAAGCTTATCCTTAAAACATATTGATCATTCTCTATCCATACATAGATAACCAACAATTATTTTTACTATTTATTTTGTAACCTCTTCAATATTCCGAAGTTCGGTCTAATTAATTATTGTTTTAGTCATTCATTCTTTATTGGAAGGAGAACAACTTAACAACTTAGCCGACAATTATTTTAAGAGACATTTTTTTTGAGAAAATTATTTTAAGAGACATTGTTATATGTTTCTTTCATATAATTCATATCAACTGGTCCATTTGATTGATAAATGATAATTGTATGATTACACGCCGGCACCAGCAACTATCATAAAACATGATGGTAATTGTCACCTCATCATCATGATTCACACTAATGCACAATCTATCCATTTCGTCGCTGTTTAATTTGGCTCAGATTATTTTCTGCGGTTTGTTGCTAGCCAGGCAGAAATTTTTAAGTGGAATTAAAAATCGCATCTTCAGACAAATTACAGAACATGACACGTGCCAGATTTTAGCTGATGAATTTTACAAATACTAACCATCTCTAAGGTTCAAGGCTACATGAATGTTGAGTAAACTTATAAAGATGTAAACCTCTTAGAGGGAAAAAGAACTAATTCAATAAAAAATGGTTTATTTAATTAGTTTCAAACAAATTGAGAAGATAATCATGGAAATCTCATGCACAATTTTTCTTCTTCTTCAGCTGATTTAATGATAAAGTGATTTGATGGTTTACCAAAAATTAGATATAATTAATTTGTAATAAGTAATGACTAGTTACTAATATTAGTCCCGTTTAGTTTGAGATTATTTTAAGTTTATGTAAATAAATAAGTTTTTATTGTAATTTATAATCTCTTACTAACGAAAATTTTATCTTCATAAACTGTTTTTTTATTATTACCATAAAAAATTATAAATAATACATAAAAATTTCTTATCAAAAAAAAATAATACATAAAAATTTACTTATTTGCATAAACTGTTTTAATAAGTTAATTCAAATGGGCTAGTCATCTTAAAACGGTTTGCTTTTTATTTTCCAAATTCCTTTTACATCTTTTGTATATCTTTTGTATATATATGATGGCTTGGATGTAACATGTTTGTGTGATGTTTTCAAATGAGACGAAGTAGCTCGGTCCCTCCTTTGTAATTGCAACAGCTGAACAACTGTGGAGACCCAACTTTATTTAATTGAGAAAGTTACGTATGGCCGACTTAAACACAAACGTACACAAGGTTTTGTTGGTATATAAGTATAATTTAGAGTCTCACGTTAAATAAAAAATAGATATTAAATAACATATAAATGATAATAATCAGATATTATATTTACTTTTTTAAAGTTTAAGTTGAAGATATAATGTTTAATTCTACTTATATAATTGTTTAAAGTTCAATGCGAAAATTCATGTCTCCCCTCATAACCCAATGCCCCTTTTATAATTTTATTAAGTTTCCTACATCTCATGTTTCTCAATCAAAAACTTCTCATTATTTTTTTGAAAAGTTAGCAAGCAGTGATCTCAAATTAATTTCAAAAGACATTAGCATGTTGTCTTGTCATAAATCACCGATGAAAAAAATCTACTATTCACAAGTAAGAAGGGAGAGAGGATGGCGATTATCTACGTTTTAATGGAAAATGTATAATTTAGCAAGTATTTTGTATGGTGTACGAATGGAACTAAGAACTGCTTGAAATTATATCTAAGTGTCTATCAAAAGTAGAAGTTAATAACTTTTTCTATTGTAATGTTCGAGTCATTCTAATTTTAACTATACTTATAGGAAGAACAATGTGATTTGAGTCGTTGAACCATCATGAATCAATGACTTAGAATATCAATCTACGTCAACTATATATTTGACGAGAGAAGTTAATCAAAGCACACAACACACCCTTTTTTGTCTGTCTTTTACACATGTTCTTCGTATAAGTATAGTTAACATAATAAGTGTCAGCTTGATAAAAACATAAGTAGGTATAAGTGTCTCAAAACTCAAGTCATGTTTGTTTTCATTTGTTTTGTCAAAGCGACACCGTTAGTCATCGTTGCAACGGTGACAATGAAGATGACTATAAACTTTTACTTATAAAAGATGGTATCATATACCATTGGTATTTTGTGCAATTTTTATGTATCCCCTTTCGATGCATGATGGGCCATAAATTTAAATTTCTACTTTTAAATACCAACATCAATCATCATTAAGATTTCCAACTATTTTTAATTATATCAAGCATTTATCAAACTGGACCAGGGTACAACTTACCTCCCTTATGACAATTAAAGAAAGCATTACATTTTTGTTCACTAAATTAAAACTTACTTCCAAGTTATCCACCGACAACTGTGTAAGTTGTAACTTGTAACCAATCATGCTAGGTCCTCGTACTCAGCTATGATACATAACAGACCTGCATCATTCCATGCAATGCTATATAAATCACTTTTTCTTCTCCACTTACATAACTCAATTTCACTCACTTTTCATCTATATATACCTATTTGGCTAAACTTGGCAACTTAATAGTATATTATATGAAATGAATCATGGAATATCAAAGATCCTTCAGCAACGACTCTAATAACTTCCAAAAAAAGTTAATTACCACACGTACTCTTTCTTCACAACATAGCCTCGCATCAGTTCCTTCTCTCAACTCAAAATCACAACAATTTCATAATTCTTCCTTCGCATGCCTCACAACTCTCAAATTCCACACTTACATATCCTCTTTAACACTTGTAGGAAAATTCCTCTACACTGGTTCATCCAACACAGAAGTCACATCATGGAACCTTTCTCATGTTCATTCTCACCCTCAACAATCAATTAACACTAACACAATAATATCTGGAAATGGTGCTGTGAAATCCATTGTAGTTCATTCGGACAAGCTTTTCACTGCTCACCAAGATAACAAAATCCGCGTTTGGAAAATCACCAATATTAACAATGAATCTCAACAACAAAAGTTCACCCATTTAGCCACACTCCCAACATTCATAGACCGTTTCACGAAAATCTTTATCCCGAAAAACCATGTTAATATTCGAAGGCACAAAAAATGTACATGGGTGCACCATGTTGACACAGTCTCATCTCTTGCCTTATCTAAAGATGGAACCTTGTTGTATTCTGTTTCATGGGACAGAACAATAAAGGTGTGGAAAACCAATGACTTCACATGTTTGGAATCAGTGCAAAATGCACATGACGATGCAATAAACGCAATCACAGTTTCTAATGATGGATATGTTTACACCGGATCAACAGATAAAAAAATTAAGGTTTGGAAGAAAAATAAAGGAGAGAAGAAACATTTGTTATTAGTTGATACTTTGGAGAAACACAGGTCTGGGATTAATGCATTGGCTCTTAACAGTGATGGTTCTGTTTTGTATTCAGGTGCATGTGATAGATCAATATTGGTATCTGAAAAAAGTGAAAATGGTAATTTGATAGTCATAGGTGCTCTTCGTGGCCACACAAAGTCTATATTGTGTTTGTCTGTGGTTTCTGATTTGGTGTGCAGTGGTTCTGAGGATAAGACAATTCGAATTTGGCGAGGTAATACTAATAATGTTCTTAGAGAGTATTGTTGTTTAAGTGCTTTGGAAGGGCATAAAGGTCCAGTTAAGTGCCTAACTATTGTGCTTGATCATTTTGATCAACCGTCTGAAGCATCTTTTCTTATCTACAGTGGAAGTTTGGACTGTGATATTAAGGTTTGGAAGATTTTTGTTCCTCTTCTCTAAACAGTATATATCTAATTTTTGCCTAACTCCTCATTCTCTTTTAGAAATTTTATGTTCTTTTGTGGAACCTTGGATTTCTCAATATTGCCATCATTGTAGTAGCAATTCTCAATACTTTGGCCAATGATTCCTCATTCAGATATATAAAAAGAAATGAGTAAATAGTCAATTACCCCCCCGAAATTGTTACTTTCGTCAAAAACCCCCTTGAATTTTGCAAAACGTCAAAAACCCCCTTGAAATTGTCAAGTGTCTGTCAATTACCCCCTCCGTTAATTTCCTCCATCCAACATGATGATGTGGCCGTTAACTGCCATGTGGCACTGCCACATGGTCAGAAAAGTCATGCCACGTCATAGGGGGGTAATTGACCTTTTTTTTTTTAAAAAAAAAATCTGATTTTTTTTCTTTTCAAAATTAACATTTGTGCCACCCACTGATCTTGCAAATACCCCCCCAAAATTTAACATTTATGTGCAAATACCCCCCTCAAATTTAAAATTTATGTAGCAAATT
>Ga0209282_1001152_pt1 | contig 14187 bp, 8 predicted proteins | sample Mtrugardesep15_FD_187529 | JGI IMG/M metagenome (GOLD analysis project Ga0209282, IMG submission 187529) | Root nodule microbial communities of legume samples collected from California, USA - M. trunc garden sep15 (SPAdes) (version 2) | ecosystem: Host-associated > Plants > Roots > Nodule...
TGATCAATGGTCTAAAATAAATCTTTACACAAAAAAAAAAAATCACAAAAAAAGTAGAGCTATAAATACTAAAAACCCTAGAAATCACAGACTCTTTTGCGCCTCCTAACGCTTGTTTATCAGACAGCGAGTGGAGTGCATAAGCCAAGTACGTACTACGCGAGCTCGTAAGTAAACTGATTCGTGAATTGTTCAACGTGCTTCCTTCCCTGACTCTCACGAATTTTAGGGTTAGTTTTTGTGATCCAATTCTACCATCCTTCGCATAATTCAATTAGGTTTCAACGATTTTTTCTTTTGATTGCTGAATATATTTCATCAAAACATTGCAGGATTAAGATTCCTGAGCTAGGGTTCTAAGGGAGCATGGGACAGTTGCTTCCGATTGTCAACGAAGATTTATCTGTTATGGAGGATTTATCTATTATGGAGGATGTTGAAATCAACGATTTTCAGTTAATTTATTATTATAGAGATGCCCTTCTTGCAGTCTCGGTAAGCCATCGACAATTCTGATCAAGGCCCTGTCTGGATTAGCTTATTTTAGAGCTTATGCAAAACAGCTTATACAAATAAACATATTATTTGTAAGCTTGTTAATGTAGTTTACGAAAAACCAGTTTATGAAGGTACAATTTCGTTAGTGAGAACTTATGAATTAAAATAAAAACTTATTTATTTGCATAAGCTTTTTTTCACAAGCTCAAAATAAGCTCAATCCAAATGGGACTCTATCCGGTGCCACTGTCTGACATGACATGACGATTACATTGAATTTGAATTATGTCATTTTCTCAGATTATTATTTTGTGTCCAAGTGTCGGTGTCTGGTCGTGCTTCATAGCATTTTAGAAACAGTTAGCCACAGCTTTTGTTCAATTTCATAACCAATAAATATCATCAAAGCAAGTAGACTTCGCTATTAATTTTTTTATTGCGTTGATTCTCGTGGTTCAGGATGGTGGAGAAAACTACGCCAAGCTTGTTAAGCATTTGCAACCAAAAAAGTATCTTAAGTCTCACGACGCTGCTGAACTTTTGGTGGGTTTTCTGTAGTTAAAGTTCATAATAAACTTAAATTTGATACTATTTTATTTGGCCTAAGTAAATTCACAGCGCTGACCACATTTTATTAATGTTTATGACATGATTCAAGACAACTTTAAAAGCGCTTTCTGGACTAGTCTCCTACATTGACCCTATCCAGCATGAATCGCTTCTTTCTTCCGTAAGTTTGCTTTTCAGTGGGATAAACTATAAATTGATTCTTGGTAGCAAGATAATTTTGTGATATGGTTGATCTGATAAGATGTTCTGTTCAGCTTTCGAGATTGAGCCTGTGGGATTATGCTCCAACTGATAGAATATATGATGCAGCTAATATCATGGATGCTCTGCTTGAGTTGATCGTGTCATTGGTGAATATTTTATTTTGTATCACCAACAATATCTCTGTAATTATAGATGGGCCATTCAAATATTTATTGAACTTTGCTTGATGTGTCTTTTTTCGCAGGCTGTTTCGAAGGGAATATATGTTGATTTTTGTTTGGAGTTGCTGGTCAAGCATTTTGTGCCTCCTAAATACGCCTTTGAATTTCTGAAAAGTACGGATGGAGTTGACATAAAGAATAAGGTTCTGTCTCGGGTGCATGCTGCTTTGAAACACATAGCTGATTTGGTGCCCCTTGCTCCCTTGCGATTATCACCAATAGTTGTCCACAGTATGCCGAAACGTTTCGCCAAGGAGCATGTGAGTTCAATTTGCATTTCCAGTATAAGGGCTGATGCAACTCCATGCTGTTCTAGATACTGCATAATCTAATGAATTTGTTCATGTAATGACAAGTCAAATAACATGTTGTATGTTCTTTGCTTGCCAATCTTAAACTCTAGCATTTGAAATCTTCTGTATTGTAATTTCAAATTCTTCAGTGTGCATGGCAAACTTCATTATGTTTTGAATGCAGTGTCATTATTTACTTCTGCAGCATAAACTGGATAGTTATGATGATCATTGGGAAATTGGGAAATTTCCCATTTTTGCAGTGTAATTAAGACTATTTTACTTGTCAATGAATCTTCTCCCTTAGTCCATTGGGAAATTTATGGTGATCATGTGTTCTTACGTTTTGTAGTATGCGTTTTGATTTCAAAATATAATGGTGAAACTTATTCGAATAATGATAAAGGGAGTTCTTCTCTTAAGTTTTCAATTTTTGCTTTAATTTGTCAACTTACCTAAACCTAGATTTCTTTAACAGTTATATTTTTCCTCAAAATTTACTTGCCTCTTATGTTGCTTGTAGGAGATTGTCATGTATGTTGAAAATATGTTAATGCTTGAGAGCGGTGAAATTGGAGAAATTGTTGGTGGTACAATGCTACCTGCACTTGTGGATAAGTTGATAGAGTTGGATGTAAGTTTGTTAGCCCTTGTCAAATTTTCAGTCTAAGAAAAGCTGGGACATTCGACCAATAAATTAATTCTATTTGTCCTGGTTGTAGGTGGAAATTGGATGGGATGGCAAAATACAAGAGGATGCCAAGTGCATATTTGCAATGGAGTTACAAGATTTTGCTGATTTTGAAGATGATGATGAGAAATATTATAGTATGGTATGGTCCAATATTATGTTATCTATTTAAAGTACATATTGCATTCTTACGATGAGTCAATGAAGTGTTATTTTCATGATTAAAAAGATGCTCCATTGGATTGGTGATAGAGTTCATTTAATATGATATTGAAACATGTTGGAAATTCCGCCTTTATTGCGGTCCACCCCCAATTGCCTAAATTGCTGCCTATGGTTTGCCTTCATTGCAGCCTCCAACACCTTCATTGTGTTGGCTTTGAGGGGGTGGATTTAGTCCCACATCGGATAGATAAGACTCTTGAGAAGAGTTTCTAAAGAGGTGACACTTCTCACCTTACAAGCCGGTTTTTTAAGGATGAGTTAGGCCCCAAGCTTCAACAAAAATAATTTATGTTTTACACTTAATAGCTGAACTTTTGGCATAGTTTGTTCGCGAAATGGTATCACATACTTCAATCAAGTGATGCAGTGTTTGAATCTTGTTGTGTATTTGTTCATTCTTCAAGGGATGTTGTTCCAGGGGTTTAGTTAGAGATATAATATAAAAACTGTTCATGTGTTTTTCATCTAAAATAGCTTAACTTTTTTGGATTGATGATTCACAACAAAGTTCATCTGATCTGAGATTTGCGTCGACGGCTAAAAAAAGTATATAATCTAATTATAATTTTTGTACAAGTGAGAAAAGTATATTTTTGTGCTTGGCTTCATATTTATAACTTGTTTGATTTGTCTTTCTTTCATCCGTATTTTGTGTGTTGTGAAATTATTTTGACGTGTGTTCCTTTGGTGCATCGTTCATCAAATTATAAAATGTCAATGTTTGAGGTTACTAAAGCGGTGCTATCGTCTTGTAAACTTCCAACATCCATTTGAAGATGATAGACAAGAAAATTTCCCAAGGATGAAATGGTTGGGTTGCGGAAATTCAACCAAAGAAGGTGAATTTGAGAGTGGGAGACTGACCAAAGAAAGGGACATCAACAATCCCTATTTTGTGACTAAGGCTTTGTTTGCGAGTTTTGGAGGGGAAGGGAGGGGAAGGCTTAGGAAAAAATGGATGAGCAAGTGGAAGAAATAGAGGAAAGTGGGAGGGGAGGGCTTTGGGGGGTTAACTTTTCTTCATAATACTAAACCCTCCTCATTTGGGGGAACTAAAAAATTGTATTGGAGGAGGGTTTTGGAGGGTTTATATGAATTCTTCAAATTTAATCTATGTTGTTATATTATTTTTAAAATTAAAAATATAGTAATCATATGCATTAATTTATCATTCTCTAAAAAACTATTCTTTTAAAAAATTTGTAACATTTCTCCATTTTCCCTCGTATTTTCCACCCCTCAAAGCCTTCCCTTCCCTTCCCTTCCAAACTCACAAACAAAGCCTAACTTGTATAAAGTGATTTAATAGGGTTCATTTTTATTTGAAAAATTGTCGATAAGAAATCTAGCTATTAGATTCGGTTGATTGTAGTGTTTATTGAAGCAGATGCCATTCCCTATTAGCTGCTGCAGTGGATGGACTGTGAAGCTGTGGATGATTGTTATTAGCTATGCTGATAAAGCATTATAATTTGTCATGTGCTGTGTTTTTGTTCTTCGTTATAAATTTCACTTTATATATATGGTTGTAGGCTTGTAGCCCACCTTTTCTGGTATATGGTATGTGTTTTTGTGCTGTGAATGATCATTGGCTGATCTGTACCTTCCTACATTTTGATTTCTGAGATCACTATTGGCTTGTCGCTGGATCGCACCTTTTTATTTTATTTTTCATTGTACATATCAGCTTTTCGTCATCAAGATAAAAAAAAATCTGATGGAACGATAGCTTGGTTGAAATATAAGTCTTGGTCAAACCATACAGTTTGCTGTATTGGTAGTTTATTTTTGTCAAAGCATGTAGATATGTTTTCAAGGTTGTGGAAGCAACCTTTTGCCCATTTGAATTATAGAGGGCCTTATTTTGGTGTTTGCCTATTTCAGGCTAACAAGCCTAGCTGAGTGGTTCTCATGCTGGGGCTCTGTCAGGCCGTGGTTCATGTTGAACGGCTCTGTGAAGTGGCAAAACTTCATCAGTTGAGCCCAGGTATAAAACTACTTATACATCGTATTCCAAATAGGAATTGAGTGTGTGCATTTGTCTTCATAAGTACATGCTATAGTTGGTTTTAGTTCCAGTTTAAGGCACATAGTTCTATCATCTCCAGGGAGTTAATTTTCCGAGCAAAAAAAATAAATAGATCAATGACTTTTCGTGTCTCAAATTCTAAACCCAAATGTAGGGTTATGCTGGCATTTGTATGTTGATGTGGTAATGTTTTTAAGAGTTTTCATGCACCTTATGTGCCCAACAAATTTGTTGGCGACAAAGAATGTAGAAATTTTGTACCTTATGTTCAAGAAATTGTTGGTAGTTTATAGCAAACACAAATTAAACTGAGAAGTAAAGAATGAAAAAAAATGACATAGGAAACAGAGCACACGCGGTTTCTTAATTTAACAAAACCTGTACTAAATATCGTAGAGTAAACAATATTGAGTTGTTCAAATTTCACTTCTCTACAGTGCTGCTTATTCGCTATTAGACAACACTGTATCAACATTCTCGTCTTTATGACACTTGACTTTACGTTTTTGTTGGCTCTTCTCTCAATGGTCTATTGTATACAGCATTTCATGTTCTCTCTATTTCGCATCTCGTGTAGACATCCGCTTTATCCATTATACTTGGATCCTATGACCTACATCTTCCCTCATCTCTCCATTTTCTATCATGTACCCAAGATATTTAGAACACTGCGACTTGTGGTATTGTATATTAAAATGTTTCACCTGTATTATAAGATTTGTCTATATTGCTCTTCTTATATATTGAAAATAACTAGTAAATACAGAGAATATCAAGTATAGTGGAATAATTAAATAGCAAATGGATGGCAGAATATATACAGCAGAGCAATTTCAGAATGATAAGTTATTAAAGAACGGTTGGTTTTCAAGTGGATGGCCCACAAGATATGTTACTTTTTCACCTTGCTTTTGACTTGGGCACCAACATCTGTGAAAATTTAAATATTAACTTGTTTTGGGAGTGGGGGACTGGTGTATTAGATAATCAGTTTGAATTTCTTTTACAAAAGGAGCACTTGGATTACTGATTAGATAGAAGCTCAATTTATTTTCTTATCCATAGCGATAGCTCGAACTTTTTTTGTTAATCTAGGATGAACCCTGTATGCACGAGTAGTATGATCCTAAAAGGGAATCTCCTTGCAAGAAATTGTTTATTAATAGCGTGAGCTTTGTGCATCATCTTTTGGGGAGTATCTAGATTTTTTTTTATGAATTATTTAACAGTAACAAGTTTTTGGTGATTGTTGTATTTATCATATATTAATAGGTGATATATGTGACACACATTGTTTTAGATAGAAGCTTAATCTTTATTTTTGATCATCAATATTTTTCTTTTTGTAATGAAATGATAGTTTCGATTTTCAGTCTTCCAATATAGCCGATCATTGTGTGATCCTTATTATTAGTGTGTTATAACTTGGAATTTGATCTCCATTTTTCAGTGTACCACAGAGTTGTTAAATAGGAACAATTTGCAAGGCAATCAGATTGCGGAGAAACTAGATAGCCTAATTGTGCTGACCTTTTTGCATCTTGAATCCTGTCAAAGCAGTGGCCGATTGGCTGAGGTATTCCCAACTACACACTCCTGTGTGCAACATCACACACAGCGTATTTTATACAATCTACAAACAGTGCATGGAATGTTTTACTAATTGTTAATTGAATAAATTGATTAGGTGTTTGATATTTTACTGACGTCATTTAAGAGAACTGTGCTGAATACATATAAGTCAAAATTTGCCCAGGTACTTTACTTGGCTTCTACTGTTCCTAACTTCCATGTATTATGTTTCTTGTTGGTTACTATTTCTGTGAAATGCATTGTCACTGACTTCGTTTTGCTGCAGTTTGTGATGTTCTATGCATGTGCATTGGATTCCGAAGGATGTGGTGTGAGTTTTGCCATGGTTCTCACAGAGATGTTTGATTCATGTGTTAATCCTCCTATTACTAGGTAATGCCACTTCTCACCTTGTCCTTGCTTAATGCAGTTACTAGCATGATAGACCAGCATAAGTGGTTTTTAATCATTCTGTTATATGAATGATGTGGCTGCTGTCTCAAAATGCTTGCAGCCGCAACTTATTTCCACCATTAAATCCCCCCCTTGTGCTTTTCTTAAAATGCTCTTGGATGTTAACAAAGCGAAGTTTTATATTGTTCAAACATAACTTACATTTGTACTTGTCTTGATATGTTTCAGGATGAGTTCTGTTGCTTACCTTGCTAGTTATTTATCTCGTGCGAAGTTTCTTTCATCTGAGTTGGTTGCTAACATCATACAAAGGTTTGGAAACATTGTGTCCTGTTCTGTAATTATAAAGCTGATTTCTATGTTTGTTATGAAATTAAGAAATTGATACAGATAAATGTGACTGTCTTTTGTTGAGTTTTCAGATTGGTAGATTGGTGTTTTGCATATTGCAAGTTACATGATTTTGATATGAACCCACAAGCACACCAAGTTTTCTATTCTGCTTGCCAGGTGTGTCCATCGACTTTTGACTGCTTTAGTATATAATGGTGGGGGAAGGGGCATCCACCCGTAACCCTATTGACATCAATGTGTTTTTAATGTGCTTTTGATTCTGCCATCACCCTGCACCCTCTTGTTTTATTGTCTGGTAATACAACTAATGTCATGAATATAACATCACTTTATTTGACCTGGTGGCCATTTTCATTTACTGTTACACTTTCTTCTTGTTTAAAGCCTGTGTTTATTGGTGGATCCTGAACATTTAATTTTGTTGCTCATTTTATTTGTTTTGGTGTGAGTAGGCTGTCATGTACATTTTGTGCTTTCGCATGAGATCGTTGATGGAGGTTCCTAGACTTAAAGTGAAGCTTATCAAAATGCCCATGGAACTAATCTGGAAACATAAATTGAATCCCTTGAAGGTAACGAACAATTTAGAAAGCTGACATGGTTTTTGTAGTAAACAGAATGTTTGACTGTAGGATTATGGATAAATATTTGAAACCCGTGATCTTGCCGAATGGAGATTGCATTTTGTTTAAACTTCTTTTACAACATGAAGCTTGTCTGGAAACAACTTTGAGCCTGATATAAATTTTTGACAGGTGTGTTTGCCTAGCGTAGTAGAGGAATTTCTAAAACAGGCAAAGGCTGCTCGGCTTTTCATGTCAGCGGAGTTATTCGTTTTCGATGATTTGCTCGAGGCGGATCTTTCCAAGGCTTTCGGTGGGATAAATAGACTTGACATGTTCTTCCCGTTTGATCCATGTTTGTTGAAGAAAAGTGAAAGGTGTGTAGCTAATATTATTATTCAACTGAAATATTTGCTTTCCAAGATATTATTATTCAACTGAAATATTTGCTTTGATTTGATCTTTGCATTTTCTGTTGTTTTATTGGTTTCTAATTTTATTTTATTTTTATCCATTCCAATTGTCTGCTGACAATCTCCAGCTACTTAAGGCCACATTTTGTTCGCTGGTCAAGAGTCAAAACTACATATGATACATATGCCAACGAGGAGCTCAGTGATAGTGGAAGTGAAGCATCAGATGATGATTTTGTTGACATGAATGCAAAGGATATGAATGATTATGATATGGCCGGGAGTGTTGAAGCGGGTCTTGATTTTGATCCTGACTTGAACAAAATGTCCATCACGCCCAAATCTATGAAATATGGGTTTCAGGCTCAGATGGAAGGGAGAATGCCGTCGAAAATCAGATTATCTACTACTACAGAGTCTTTCGTTTAAGCTTGTTGTCAAAGCCTGTCAATTTTGTAATGTTTTAGGCTTGCAGCTACTTATCAACACAACGGTGTCTTAGAAAATGAGCACTCCTATTGGGGCAGTTGTAGTTTTGATGGTTAGCTTATTTTTATTTATTTTTCCTTTTACTGTTGAGGTAACTGAACATGGTCACGCAACCATAAAAGATTTATTCCCCACTATCTTGCAAGTATAATACATTTGTTAGTCTAAGTTAAAAAGTGTGCGTATGTAAGAATTGTTTTTGTCTAAAAAAGAATTGCTTTCATAGGAAATTTTTGACGCCCTGGACTTGAAATTCTATTTTATGTTTTCATATACATGCGCACGATAATATATTAATGACTTATTTATGCGCGAAAGGGACTGGCACACAGTTTGAGTCGTTATGTGATGATGATTTCATTTCTGAATGCTTTGGTGAGTACTATCTTTAGTTATTTTAGCATTTGTTTGGAGCTAGAGGGTACTTTAATTTGCTTAGATGCAACTTATATTGGTTTCCTCATGTGATCGAAAGTGAAATTGAAGCAATAATCTGGCTATGGGACGATGAGGTCTAAAATATTGTGTGATATCTCTAAGTTAGGCTAAAAAACAAATATACAAGTGGTTTGGACAAGTTTATTTTGGATTCCACATGTGACATTGTCGTGGGAATGTCATATGACATTGTCCAACCACAATGTGACATGTAGAATTCTCATTTTAAAATAAAACATAAAGGCCTTGTGATAGAGAGATGCAAACAAAAGACATGTGTCACATTGTGGTTGAACAATGTCATGTGACATGTTCAACACAATGTCACACAAGTGAGATTCATTTGTTTATTTCACCTTTCATGTTACAAGTTATCTTATATCATTTCTTTTATTATAATGTGATTGATTAACAATAGTTTTATTATAATGTGATTGATTAACAATAGTTTTGTCTTGTGATTGCAGAATGTTAACAAGATAAACACATATGAGTATTAATGAAAACGATTATATTATTTCATTAGGGTCATGATAACTTGTGCTCTTAGGCACATGTTAAACAACCAAAATTTAAAACTTTTAAATTTTTGTGCATTCAATTAAGGGTCATGTTAACTTGTACCCTAAAGGCACATGTTAAGGAACAAAAAAAAACAACCTTACATTGGAAAACATAAAATTTATTTTTTAAGTTGAATGCATAACTTTTGATGCGTGTATTTCTATAGTGAGTTCCTTAACACGTGTTCTTGAGGACACAAATTAGCATTTGCCTTCAATTAATTAAAAGTAAAAAATAAAATTCAAATACATTAATTACAACTAAATATTTATACTTTTGATCCATTAACTTGTGCCTTAAGGGCACAAGTTAGCATTTCCCATTTCATTATTATTTGCAATGTAGTGTCATAAGGTTTTTTTTTTTTTTTTTTTGTATTATTAGGTTTAGAATGACTTGATACAGATACTCTTTTTCTAACGTTATCTCAAAAACCTACTCTTCTATCGAGTGAAATCAATGCAAGTGTCGTACTTTAAAAATGAATCTTTTATGAAGTGGTGAGACTCAAATTGATTTCATTCAATAAGACTATAAGAGAGGGAATGTTAAAAAAAGAAAATGTTCTTCCTTTTGATTGCAAACTTGCAATGAAAGTTTTGTCTGACACCGTTGACTAATGCATGCATATAGTTAAAGTTAATTTTTTTTTTTTTGACAATACTATTTTTCTTTCTGGTCAAGCTAGTTAATACTATTTCATTTTTGTATAAATCAACAAGGACTTTAATAAAAACAAAAACATTTCATATTAATATATTATATCTTTTTAATTGTATAAATGCGAAGCTTAAAATGGTGTAAATGAGAACGAACGCGGACACGAGGTTGAATAAAATAGTGACCAACTTGCAAGCAAATCTTATATTGATTCATTCATATGGTAATTGCCGGCAAATACACATATGGTATATCATATGTTATTATTCTCCCACATGCAATAAACAAAACAACATTAATCAATCTTTCACAAATAACAATACGGTTTAACTTGCAGCACATGCTAATGCAAATCAGCACCCTCTAAGCTAGTTGATTGATTATTTTACTTGGGGCAACCAGGCCATTCAACATCTCTTGGAGAAAGTGTTTTAAGAACAGGATTCCTCTCAAAGAAATTAGCTGGCCTCAACTCAAATCCAGTGCTCAATAGTGGCATTATTGGGAAATCTTCCTGTGCAGGAACATGATGAATTCCAACTACATGCCACATCACAATGTCCTTGTTCACAATGTCTCTATTCCTGCAAAAATTCCAAACTAATTAGTATAATATTCAACTTACTTAGATAAATTAATTTCAAATTTTTTTTAAAAAGTTAATCATACTTTTTGGTCCAAACAGCTAACGTGTCTTCTCCATGACTATGATCAACATAAAGTCCACCAGCCCATTTTTCAGTTCTATTATAAGGTGTGACCCAAACATTATAATTAGTGAAAGCACCACGTATTTGTGGATAATCATCTTCTGTTAAAAGTGGATGAGCTGAAATTGCCGGGATCAAACGGTATCCAACTTCATTACCAACAACAGTTTTCTTGTTTGGATTAACAATTCCAAGTTCACCTGGAGCAAGACCAATTGTGATCTTTGCATCTGATTCAGTCTTAGCAGTTTGAGTCTCAGTAGTCCAATAACTCTTTCTCTTTGAACTTCCATCGGTGATTCTTACTGTCTTTAAACTTGTTTTCTCAAATGAGTTGTGTGTACCATCAATATCAAGGTCAAGATAGTAAATGTAGAAATGGTCATGGTAAACTCCAACGCTATTTGCTGAGACCAATGTACCATGTAGATCTTCTTTAATCTCATCCTTGTGCTTAATGTTTGTCGCCTTAATTTCCAATATACCCGAGAGTGCTATCTGTATTCACCATATAAAATAACATTGAAACATACAAATTAATCAAAAAAAAGCATAGTAGTTGGAGTTTAGACAAAGAAAATATCAAATATCTGGGTTGCTTGTTTTTGTCTTAGTCTGTTTTTATAAAATAAATCATGTTTGTCGCGATTCATTGTTAAAAAGGGAACTTACTTTTAGTATTTGACAGAAAAAGGAAACTAACTTATAATTTTAAAAAACGGACATTTTTACTTTGATTTTACTTAGACTTTGAAATATTATTATATTTATACTTTTTAGGAGACTAGTCTTTGAATAAAACCTTTTTAAAAAAATGTTGCTTCTACCAACCTCGATTGAAATCTGCTAAATTTATTCAAGCACTCACATTCATACCATCTATTTTGATGGTATAAATGGACCTCATTTAATATACTATATTACTTCACACTTCTTAATTATTTAAACCATTCAACTACATTTTTTAAATATTCATACTACTCTTCAAAAACTTTAAAATGAATCCTATTTAACCCTCGCAATATAACTTTTATTTATATTTTTTTTAATTTTTAAAGACAAAAGGGAAGAAAGAAGCGTAGCATTGCAGTACCACCGGAGTCAATTTGGCAACCTTGATTTAAAGCTAATTATCCATGCTATCGATACCAATCTGACAACAGTATCCTTGAAATTTGTGTGGCTACCACCGATATTTATTCTCTTATAGATTTACTTAATTGCAAAATTGTCTTTTAGCTAAACAACGAAATTATACATAACAATTAACAATAATATAAAAAAGCGTACACCATAGTTGAAAAGAACTAAATTAATTAAATGAATGAAATCTTGCATACCGCCGGTTTGATGGAACCACTTGCTTTGAATTCCCAATCTATAATGTTGTCATAGTTGCCCACAGTAACTATACTCCTCACAATCAAATTTACTTCGGTTCTTGATTCTTCAATATCCTAAAATAATATTACATGAGTTTTATCGTTAGACTTTTTAAAAAAAAAAAATTAATTAATTTAAGGTACATATGCATAGAGCAAGCAATTAAGGACTCTTACAGATTTATTAGGAATACCACTTTCAGTGTGACGCCACATGATATTGTTATATTGTTCAAAAACACAAACGGCATTCTTCAAGAAGATTGGTGCACCATTTGCTGAGTGGGTGTATGTATCAATAAACTTAGCATTTGGTGGACAATCACGGTTGGGTATCAAAGACACCGTTGACAAACCAAATCCAAACTCTCCGGCATCAAAGAAAGTCTTAAAGTAAAATTCATCGGATGGATCTTGGTATGGCACAAAAAGTTCAGAAATATATCCTTTGTATAATACTCTACGAGATTTGTGCTTCTCTAGATCGTAAATTGAAGCCAATGATATTATAACACCAGCTCGTACATCAAATCCTATGTGAAACTTCCAATTGGCCCAACTAGATCCATAAATAAATGTATAATATATGTCAGTTTGTCAAAAATATGATGTCCAAGTCAAGAATATATGCAAAAAAAAGAAAGATAAACTAGGAAGTCATAAGTTTATATTTATATTTTAACATTTATTCAATTTTTTTTCTTTCTATTTAAACATAGAGGTGATTTGACATTAAATGTTTGGCGCAATGAATTTTTTTGGTTAATACATATTATGAAAGAAAAGGAGAAAATGTGGCACAATGATTAATCTTAGTTGCAAATAAAAGATGTATATTATTTGAAGATAATTTGATGAATATGTACTGTGAACGGATTGATTTCAAATTAGTTGAGATCAATTAACATACGTATGTAAATTCATGCATTTTCCAACGTAAAAGAAAATCAAAATCCAACTAAATTTTGTCTTGTGTAATTATTTTGTCTGAAAAATGACAAAACTATCAACAAAATTATAAGTAGTGTATTTTTATACGATGTTTTCTTTTGTTCAAATAATATTATTCTTAATGTAAATGTATACCAGAAATGAACATTACCTAACACTGTGGCCATTGATCTGGAAGCCAGGACCATGAGGTTGATGACTAGCAAGACTATGCTGTTTTGGTCCAAATGGTGGGCTTTGTTTTGAAAGCTGATATTCAGTGTTCTCAGCTGTAGGCACAACTTCAATTTCTCTGTCATGATATTCAACAATTTCCATTAGTCCAAGATCAGCAACAATGGTTATTCCACTAATAGGCCTCACATATATATTAACAGTACTTTCTTTCATAAAACAGTCAAGTCTCACAGTCCTTCTACTCTCTTTTTCTCCAAACCATCCCAAAGTAAAACTAGAACAAACCACCTCAGAGAGATTCAAACCTCTCTTTTGCACTGAGGCAATAAAAGGAGGATATTTCTTTGGAAGTTCTATTGCAATGGCTTGTTCATCAACAGATAGTGTAGGGAAACCATTCCCTTTGTAAACGGTGTCAGAGACAATGCTCTTCAACCTTAAATTTATTAGTATCTCATGGCTTTGGCCATTGATGATAGCAATGATAAAGGCTTTACGAGGGATAGTTATAGCACTTGGTTTAAAAGATTCCCATTTGAGAATAGCATCTTTTTCAGGGTCATCTAGACCAATATAGTGGAAAGCTACTTTGGGATATTTGCGTAGGACTATTTTTTGGACAAGAGTATACTCTTGTTTGGTTAAAGGGTCAAGAGGGTGTTGAAAATGCAATGGGATGACGGAAACTACGGCTTGTAAGGAGAGGAGTGTTAACGCTGAGAAAAGCGCAAACTTAATGGTGGTGGAAGCCATTGTGAGCTAGGTTGAG
>Ga0209282_1001154_pt1 | contig 14175 bp, 10 predicted proteins | sample Mtrugardesep15_FD_187529 | JGI IMG/M metagenome (GOLD analysis project Ga0209282, IMG submission 187529) | Root nodule microbial communities of legume samples collected from California, USA - M. trunc garden sep15 (SPAdes) (version 2) | ecosystem: Host-associated > Plants > Roots > Nodule...
AATCTTTAAAAACAAAAAGTCATCAATAAGTTGCAGGTGGACAATCGCAGCCATTCAATATTTTTATTATTATATCAAGGGTTTAAATTTACCTTTCCCATGGTGGGAAAAGATTAGACCTTCCCATAGTAAATATCACCGACTTTCTTTGATGTGAAAGAAGTGTATAATTTTCAACTCTCCACCGATTCATTCAACCCAACTCAAATTATTGTCCCACATATCATTAGTTTTGACAAAAACTTGAGTTATGATCAATGTGACATCTTTACATATTAGAAAATTTTAGTGAACATATTGGTGACTTTCTACAAAATTGGATGACTATTTTCTCTTCTTTTTTTTTTTAACAAAAACTTGAGTTATGATCAATGTGACATCTTTACATATTAGAAAATTTTAGTGAACATATTGGTGACTTTCTACAAAATTGGATGACTATTTTCTCTTCTTTTTTTTTTAACAAAAAATGGATGAGTATTAAAATATCTCTTATTGGTTAAAAGCACAGCTCCACTGAAAGTTGTTCATGATAATAATTCAGTTTTCAATTTCTGTTATAATGTTGTTTAAAAATTTCATTAACCACTTAATAGTTGCAACTTGAATCAACTATTAACTACATCCATGCTTTTTGTTCAGTGGAAGAATTTCTTACGACCCCCCTCATTATTTCTTTATAATTGTTGAAATGATAATCTGCCTGAGATAGCATGTAACATAACCATCAATTAACTTGTTCATAAAAATGAAAGCTCTGAGCAAAACAAGGCAATAGATACCATGTTGCAGGTAGACACCACTGCGATTCAGCTTTAAAAAGTAACATAATTGAGTGAAAAGTTGCTAGCCATGGCGATGCAGGACCAGAAGTTTAGCATTTAGTGCATTACTAAAGCTCAACTTAGAAGCCTTTGACCATGTTGTCAAATTCATCCCTTATGCAATCACCAGAAGAAATACTATCCAAATATGAAATGAAGGAACCATCAACATTAACTTTAAACACTCGAGAAGGAGGCCTCTACCAGTGGAGTTCGAAATATGTATACCTTCGTTACAGGAAGCAATAGGATTAGTGATCTCACATTCAGTTGAGTGTTTGGTGAGAAGCCACATTGGAGAGGGGCATGACTCATGTTAGTATCATGAGAAAATACAATCTTATTCCTATCCTTTAACATGTCCCAAACTAACACACCAAAGAAAATGCATGATGAGAGGTGTGTAGTACTAAAATACCAAGACTAAATAAGGTGTGTCACACTTGACTGATATAGTTCTCCAATGATACTAAGAACATCTTTCACATTTCCTTCATATATGTGCATACATGAACCAGGGGAAGATTGACATTTAGGACAGGCAGAATCTAGAGTCATACACGAGGCAGTCACATTCACATGGATTAGTTTAGCACAAACTAAGGTTGAGAAGTACTTCTTGTCTTCTTGATATGTGTGTTTGTATATACATTGATTGATGTATCAAGTGAGATGAGATTAAAATGAATGATTATGATTTAATTTATCTTAAAAATGTATAATAGTTTTGGATGGAAATTATTGATATGTGCTAACATATATAAGTTAAAAGGGGTCAAATTGAATGATTTTATATTAAGCCACCCAACTTAACTTAAAAAACAAGTTAATAAATAACAATTTTTTTTAAGGATAATAATAAATAACAAATGTAATTAAGCCTAAACTATACTATATCCATTCTAAAATCCATATTTATTCATTTTATAATACTAAGAGTTTAATTATTTCAAAAAAAAAAACTAAGAGTTTAATTAATTTGCATCTTGAGAAATGTTCGACATACATGCAGAATTAAATTTGCATTAGATGGATTACTGATTTTGACTGTCAAATAAAAAATCAATGATAAAGTTGATTTATAGATAATGGCTAGAATTCACTTTCTAAGATAAATAAATAAAGTGTCTGGAGTTTGAATCTTCATCCCTACATATTACAATACATTTTTAATATCAACTAAGATATACTCACAGAGACTATATATGGTGTATACTTTCAATAAAGGTACATTTTTTAAAATGTTTTAAAAATTAATATAACAAAAATTTAATATCTGATTAAAAAAGCGTATAATGAAGAAAATGAATAATGATTTATGTATTGGCAAAAAATAAATATATAGTGTTGAACAGCGAATAAGACGACAGCGTTTGAGGACCTCTCTCTTTTCCAGTCGTCATTAGTAGAAGCGAAGTTTTTGTTCTTCTCCGCATCGCTCATCGACATTGACATTTGAATCAGAAGAAGGGCGCAGCAAAGATGAGTCGGAACGACTCCAAATATTTCTCCACTACGAAGAAGGGTGAAATCCCTGAACTCAAAGAAGAGCTTAATTCTCAGTATAAGGTTCCTTTCCCCTCAGATCCCGATCCATTTTCTCTTTTTTCGATCCGATTTCACTTTCTTTGTGTTTTTCTACCTCCTATTCCCGATCTGTATTCCGTGTTTACGATTCGTCCATGCGTACATCTTTTAATTATGCAAATTGTAGATGATGATTGATTCTCCGTCCTTATGTTATGTTCATGTTTCCTATTTCTGAATTTCGTTTCTAGCTTAGCATCTCGAATTTTTGCAGTCCAGGAAATTTGTTATTGCATTAAGAATTATCAATATTTTACATTTACAAAAGATGGTAGAAACTAGACTTAGGTGGTTTAGGCATGTAGATTATGTAGTAAGGAGGGTAGATCAGATGGATGGTAGGAAAATCATCAGCGGAAGATGACGACCTCGAAAAACTATTAAAGAAGTATCTAGAGATTAATGAGTTGGATGGAGATGTAATATATGATAGAACATTATGATGTCGGTTGATCCAGGTAGCCAGTCTCACTTGATTGTTGTTGTATTAAGAATATTTACCTTGCTATCGTGGTGATATCTGTTGATGTTCGGATTAACAACTTATTATATAGTTATTTTTGTTTGGCTGTTTTTAATTTGTATGGTAGTCACTCTCTTTCATTTTCCATTGTCAAGGATTGCGTGTAAGGTGTGTGGGCGGTTTAAATCTCGATTTGAATTGTAAAACCTTGAGATTTTACGATTATGCTTGCCCTCAGCGAGTAAGAGTATACACATAATCCTATGTTGGTGAAATTGAGTATATCCCCTGTTAATCGTTGAATCCTATATTTTACGATCTTTGAAACGTTTCTGCGATTATGCTTACGGATGAATTTAAATTTATATAAGTATTTGAAGTGTGATTTAAGGTTTTTGAAGTGTGATTTAAGGTTTTAACCATCTTAAATGAGAGCTGTTTTTATGAATTTAAATTTACACAAGTATTTGAAGTGATTTAATGTTTTCTTTGTCTTACTAATGCTATTTTATATGCATTTATGTGAATTTATATGCACATATATATGAGTTTTATTAATTTCGTATAATTTTACAATTAGTGTTACAGTTCTACGGATTTTGCGTAAGATCTTGACTTGACTACCTTGAGTCTAACTTCTATTTATTTTATGTTTCTCAGGATAAGAGAAAAGATGCAGTGAAAAAAGTGATTGCTGCTATGACGGTTGGAAAGGATGTGTCATCACTGTTTACAGATGTGGTGAATTGCATGCAGACGGAAAATTTGGAGCTGAAAAAGTTGGTATACTTGTATCTGATAAATTATGCAAAGAGCCAGCCGGACCTTGCTATACTTGCAGTAAATACATTTGTAAAGGTGAAAGCTCGAATGACCATTCTTTTGTCTGCATATTTTCCTTACTTTCATTCAATGTCTTTGTGTATCATTTCTTTTTTTACTCTTTGCTATTGCTAATTTCTTGGATTTTGGGGTTCTCGAGACTATATAATATATCTGTTTTCCCTCCCAATCTTGTGCTCCCAATTTATGTTTAGAATAACTTATTGTTCCCCAACTCTTACTCATGGCAGTTGAATGTTGTATGACAAAATTTTCATTTTATGAAATGCTGCTCAGGATTCACAAGATCCAAATCCTTTAATTCGTGCCCTGGCTGTAAGAACAATGGGATGCATTCGTGTGGATAAAATTACCGAGTATCTATGTGATCCCCTTCAAAGATGTCTAAAGGTGCATACACAATTCGTTGATAATTTTCCCATGTCTATTTTTTTAGTTTGAAATCACTATTTTTGATTTCTTATTGTGTTGATTCCGGTGACATTTGTATTTGGACTAACTATTTGTAACCTGTGCTTGTGTTTGATATATGTTGACAGGACGATGATCCATATGTTCGCAAGACAGCAGCCATTTGTGTTGCAAAGCTGTATGACATAAATGCAGAGTTAGTTGAGGACAGGGGTTTTTTGGAATCACTGAAGGATTTGATATCTGACAATAATCCAATGGTTGTTGCTAATGCTGTTGCGGCACTTGCGGAAATTCAGGACAATAGCACTAGACCCATCTTTGAGATCACTAGTCATACACTGTCAAAGCTCCTCACTGCATTAAACGAATGTACAGAGTAAGTCTGTATTTTGAAATTTCGTTCTTATAATTAAAATTTTAAATAATTTCGATTTTAGTTATAGTGCAACTTCTCTGATTGTGTCCCCTCTAATAAATCTTCCGTTTCTCTTGTTTATAACCTTCCATCTCTCACTACCTAACCAACTAAGTATTCAACTACTCCCCCCCATTTGATATTGACTGTCACTCTAAGATGATAAAAAAGCATATTATGTATCATTCTATCTTTTCAAAGTAACCTTAATTTTTCTTTTCAATTTTACCCGTCTTTACCGTGCATTTATAACAATGACCAATACTCCATTAATTATGACGACAAGTAAGTTTTTTCCACTTATCAAGTCATTTGTTGCTTTTCTTAAACCTTGTGGAAAACCTTATACGACACTCAATTTGAAATGGAGGGTGTAGTTAACAAAGGGAGTTGCCTTACAATATTCTCTCCCTAAACATTCACCTTGTCCTCAAGCTGAACAGCTTGTAGTTGCTTAAAACAAAACCCTGCTAGGGTCCCACTGTTTGAAATATTATAACCATGATACAAATGAAAGCCAATACTCTGTCTCTAAGAGCCAATACTCTGTCTCTAAGATCAAGAGTGCAAATTGCCATAGTTGATTGTAGAATTTGATGCTATCCTTAATAGCTGATTTTCATGATGATTTTGATCTTTTTGAAGAAACATATTTTATTAAAATATCTTTGTAGAGATTGTATCTTAGAGAAATATATGTTAGTAGTAACTGAATATGCATCTTGATGACGACTTAAAACATAAAACCAAAAAATATCAAGTTATTTTGTCTAGTTAATTGTGCAGTATTGTAATTTTTTAGCCACTGTTTCAGCTATCATCATCCTGTCTTTCCTTGTCCATCTTTTAACCTGTTGTTTCAATCAATCTAACACAACTTGGTTTCACTTACCAGATGGGGTCAAGTTTTTATATTGGACGCTCTTTCTAGATACAAGGCTGCTGATGCACGTGAGGCAGAAAACATTGTAGAAAGAGTTACCCCACGGTTACAGCATGCCAATTGTGCAGTTGTACTATCGGCTGTTAAGGTGATTCCACTGCCCTCACCTGTAACATATCTTGCAAACCATTTGTCAATATTAATGCATCGGTAATCACATTCTGCCTGGTGTGCTAACCACAATTTAAAATGACATGTAGATGATCCTTCAACAAATGGAACTCATCACCAGCACCGATGTGGTCCGGAATCTTTGCAAAAAGATGGCTCCTCCTCTTGTGACATTACTCTCGGCAGAACCTGAGATACAATATGTTGCCCTACGAAATATCAATCTTATTGTACAAAGAAGGCCGACAATTCTTGCACATGAAATTAAGGTATTGATCTAAATTTTATTGTGAACTTGTCACTTAGTTATAAACAAACTAGGTCACCGGATTATGGGCCTCTTTTATTTTAGACGCAAAATGATTATGGTCCTCCTTGTTCTATCTGTAGGTGTTCTTCTGCAAATACAATGATCCTATATATGTGAAAATGGAGAAATTAGAAATCATGATAAAACTTGCTTCAGACCGAAATATAGACCAGGTAAGCTTTACATTATACAGCTTTCATTTCAATATTTTCCTCCCCTCCCGTTTTTTTTTTTTGTGAATAAAAAATAATATTTTTGTTTTGTTAAAAGTGAGCTCCACAGTGATTTTAGTGAACACTACACACTATGAAATGAATTGGTAAATCAATTGAAACAACTGAAAATAAGTGAACATTTTTATTGAATGATCAAAAAAAGAAGAGAGGCTTCTCCAACAAGGGTATCCTTTCGCAAAGGATTTCTGCATTCACACAAACTTTCTAATTCACATAATGAATATATTTTACTATTTTTCTCTTATGAGTCTCCCCTATCTAGCAAAGTTCCCTTACTAATTCTAACTACTTTAACTCCCCTTTATTCATTATCCTAACGGGCTCTCCTTTCTTTTATTAATTAGAGACAGAACTGCAGTTTACTATGTGCATACATATTTAATATTTGATTTGGCAGGACAATTTTTCTCATGAAACTTGAAATCATTGCAGCTTTTCTATGAACAATTTTTCTCACTGTTTTTTTATTGATTTTTTTTTTACTCAATGGTTATGACATTGGCAGGTTTTGTTGGAATTTAAGGAATATGCTACTGAAGTTGACGTAGATTTTGTTAGAAAGGCTGTTCGTGCAATTGGCCGTTGTGCCATTAAATTAGAGAGAGCAGCTGAAAGATGCATTAGTGTTTTGCTAGAGCTGATCAAGATAAAAGTAAATTATGTGGTTCAAGAGGCAATCATTGTTATCAAAGACATATTTAGACGATACCCCAACACGTATGGTTATCTTTCCTCATCTGTTTTTTTGGGGGGGAGGTGGATAGAGAAGTTGGTGATTAAGCATTATACTTGAAACTTTATTTGAATTTTTTTTTCATTTTGCAGATATGAGTCCATAATTGCAACTCTTTGTGAGAGCTTAGACACCTTGGATGAGCCTGAAGCCAAGGTATATGTTTTCTGAGTGCTTTTGTAATTGACAGTTTTCATCAGCATGCTTTTACCTTTTCATCCACTTTCCTATCTGGACAGGCATCAATGATCTGGATAATTGGTGAATATGCGGAAAGAATTGACAATGCTGACGAGCTTCTTGAAAGTTTCTTGGAAAGTTTCCCCGAAGAACCTGCGCTAGTCCAACTACAATTGCTGACAGCTACTGTTAAACTTTTCCTTAAGAAGCCAACTGAGGGCCCACAGCAGATGATTCAGGTCCTAACTCATAACACATTATTTGTTCAAATGTGTGGCTTATTTTAATGTTTTTTTAATTCCAAATGGATATCAAATGCGTGACTCGTTTTGAATGTCCTCAGACTCCTGTTCATAAATTATAGATAAATTAGCTTGAAGATATAGCAATATTTTTCTACCGAAATCTAGTAGGACAACCCTTTCGCTAAGTATGTAAATCCATTCAGTCCTTTCCCTCTTTCTTCTAGTGGTCTATATAAGCAACTTCTCTTTTTACTATCAATTGTTGTATATCTTAAATTAAACAACTGTGTGTGTTCGGCATTATTGGTTTTACAAATCTTTGATAAATATTTTTTCAAAGAGAAAGATTGAAAAACCTAGCATATTTGAGCTTATATCTGGAACAATTCCTAAAATTATTGGAACCAAATCTGAAAGAAAAATTTTCCGTTTTATCCTTCTATCTATTTGTTTATAGAGCCTTCTTTATATTGTTTCATAAAAATATCTATAGCTGTTTAATTTAGATTCTTGAAATCCCTCGATGTTAGTTTCACTTATAGCTAATGTTTACAGGTTGTTTTGAACAATGCAACCATGGAGACAGATAATCCTGATTTGCGAGATCGTGCATACATATATTGGCGTCTCCTCTCAACTGACCCCGAGGTTTGATTTCTTAAATTAGAATCCAGTTTCTTCAGTTCGCAATCATACCAACATGTAGCTAATTAGTTGAGGTGGATACCTGTCTGAAGATTGTATACCTAAACTGAATTTATCAACTTAACTCTTTACAGAGAAGTTCTTAATATGTTTTATCATTCTCTTTAAAGTATAAGGTACAATACACTTAATATGATTGATCATTTGTCTAGCCACATGGAAATAAGAACTTTCTCTCTCTGAAATTGTGTGTTAGTCACAAATTTTGTCCCTCCCGTTGATATACCTAGCTTGTCTTCTCCAGGCAGCTAAGGATGTCGTGTTAGCTGAAAAGCCTGTGATAACTGATGACTCAAATAATCTCGATTCTTCTCTACTTGACGAGCTTCTTGTCAATATTGCTACATTATCTTCTGTTTATCACAAGCCCCCAGAAGCATTTGTTACCCGCACACTTGCTTCGGCCCAGAAAACTGAAGATGATGACTATCCTGATGGAAGTGAATCCGAGTCATCTGTAAATCCTGCTAATGGCCCTGGGTCACCTCCTACTTCCAGCTATACAATACCTGCATCTGTGGCACCAGCTTCACCTCCATCTGCTGCTGCACCAGTGCCAGATTTACTTGGTGATTTAATGGGCATGGATAATAGTTCTATTGTTCCTCTTGACCAGCCAGCTGCTCCTTCCGGGTGAGTAAAATTAAGAATTGTGGGTTACTTGTAAAATGGTTTACTGCGATCTGTTATGCATTTTAGAAGAGTTGCATATGATTTATCACGCGATGCAACAAAAAAGAAAATCGTTAAATGTTTTTTTAGTCCCCCTAAAACTTGGTTTAAGTCCATCCTTTAAAAAGTGGTGTCTTATTGTACCGCAACTTTTGAAATATATTGTTCATGATCTTTGTATGGCGTTAAAAGGGACAAAAAATGGGGACTAAAACACAACTTCAGGGACACAAAATGACATTTCAAAAGTTGGGCAGTGAAACCACGTTACTTTTCAAAGGCAAGATCGAACCAAGTTTTGAGAATTTCTAGGGGGCAATAGTATTTAACCAAAAAGAAAATAGTTTTTTTTTTTTTTGTATTGAATCATGATTAATGATAATGTGAATTTTTTTTTTGACGTGATTAATGTGTGATGTTGTAATTCGTTAATAAATAATAAAACATGTTCACATGACTTTGGGATGGCCTATCAACATATACAATTGTTGAGCAGTTTCTGAAAACTCCATTACCTTGCAATTTTCATAATAATGCTTGATTATATCTGCCCTGATTGCAGGCCTCCTTTGCCCGTTGTACTGCCTGCTTCAACTGGTCAGGGTTTACAAATCAGTGCACAGCTTACTAGGCGGGATGGTCAAGTATTCTACAATATGTTATTTGAGAACAATTCTCAAGTTCCACTTGATGGATTCATGATCCAGTTTAACAAGAACAAATTTGGTCTTGCAGCTGCTGGGCCCCTGCAGGTTAATATTGCATATATTGGCTTACTTGAATATTTTGATAGAAATTCAGTTCTACTAATAGATGGCTTATTGCTTTTCAGGTTCCACAATTGCAACCCGGAACATCAGCTAGGACACTCCTTCCTATGGTTATGTTCCAGAACATGTCCCAAGGTCCGCCTAGCTCAGTTTTACAGGTTGCCTTAAAAAATAACCAACAGCCTGTGTGGTATTTCAACGATAAAATCTTATTCCAAGCATTTTTTACTGAGGATGGTAGAATGGAGCGTGCCGCTTTCCTTGAGGTAGATACCTTTCCATCCATTTGATCTCTTTTCACTGCAATAACATTTATGCTATAACTTCTGAGTTTTGATTCTTTGATTTGTACTTTTTTTTAATGGGATTATTTCTATGTTATTAAGGACTAGAGGACAGTGAAATTTTAAACAAATTCAATAAATTCAATAACTGCCACTTTTCATGACTTATACTTGGATGTAGAAATTGAAACCTAATCATTGAATGTTTTGCAGACATGGAGGTCCCTTCCTGATTCAAATGAAGTTTCCAAGGACTTCCCTGCAATTGTAATTGGTGGTGTGGACGCAACCGTGGAACGACTGGCCGCATCAAACATATTCTTTATTGCAAAGCGCAAGAATGCGAACCAGGATGTGTTTTACTTCTCAGCTAAACTGCCTCGAGGAATACCACTTTTAATCGAACTTACCACAGCGGTTGGAAACCCTGGTGTCAAAAGTGCAATCAAGACACCAAGCCCTGAAATGTCAACATTTATCTTCGAAGCCATTGAGTCTCTTCTTAGGAGTTAATATTATTTTTTACTTTTGTTTTTCTTTCTTTTTGAATTTAATTTTGTTTATACATTGTTTTTGTTGGTATATTGATAGATATTCCGAATTGATGTTTAAGTTCAAAAAAATTCACTCACTGTTGCATATATAACTGTGGTCTTGTGGACAGCATTTGTTGAGAGGTTGGATGGTTTGTAATATTCTGATATGTAAAACAATGATTATGATTACTTCTATAAACCTTGGTCTAACATTGTAGATGTTTTAAGAAGATCAAGAGAAATTAAAACTGCGGACAGATAAATACATATTAGTAATTAGTAAAGGGAACTATCAAATAAACATTGTAGTTGATGAGGATGGATATTAGTAAAATTTCACTTCAAGAAAACTATATGTATCCCATTTTATTTGAAGAAATTACTTGGTTATTTAGTAAAATTTAATAATTCAGTCCATTATTAAAAAAATTAATTTAAAAGTGTTTTGCAGCAACAAATTAAACTAACTAAAATGAATTTGAATGAGTATGAAGTTGGCTTGTTTTTTGTAGATTAAAATAAAAATGATTATGAAGTTGACCTGTTTGTTATAGATTTTTTTTTTTGAGCAATGTTATAGATTATTCTTTAGAGGTTTTAAAAAAATAAAAAAATATTATTCATTCAAGTTCAGTTACAATAAATTTTCTTTCAAGTCAATTTTCCCCATTAATATGGTGAAAAAAATAAAAACATATACCTCATAAACTATCTCACTCACTCATTAAAAATCTAATCAAATTAATAATTTCATTTTCAACAAAAAAAAATCAATTTTTAACAAAATAATTAATGAGAAAAGCTTAGAAACAAAAACATCAAAAATGATTTTAAAAAATATTAAACAAATGAATGTTTAAGTGTTACGTTATGCATGAATGAACGTGGCAAAAGCAGTGAAAGAAATAACTCAATAAGATAAGGATTTATTTGGCGATAAGACAAAGTGTAACACTGAGAAATGAAGAGAAACTAACCAATCTCATCAAACCAATCAATGGCGCCAACTTCATTACCTCTCAGTTTGAATTTGAAGATAACCGCCTCCGCCACCAACCTCCCTGAGCTACCGGACAAAATCCGCAACTCAAAAGTCTTGGTTCTTGGCGGAACTGGTCGGGTCGGAGGATCAACCGCCACCGCACTCTCCAACTTCTGTCCCGATCTTCGGATCATCGTCGCCGGAAGAAACAGGTAAGTGCAATGCTCATATATACAAGTTGCTTCTAACACTGTTAGATATGATAAATTGTAATAGTGTGATGATGATGTAACAGAGAGAAAGGTGAAGCTCTTGTTGCCAAACTTGGCGGGAATTCAGGTTTCGCGCGTGTTGATATTGATGATGTTAATTCATTGGAAACTGCCTTGAAAGGTGAATTTGTGTGATTTCAATCTTAATACAGGTCGCGTGTTGATAAAATTATAAGGAATAACGGATTGAATTTGTAGTGTTTGTTATAGTTAACGGTTGAACTAGCCGATGTAAAAACAAATTAATTAATATTTAATTTTTTTCCAATCACAATATTAAGGATAAGATTGAGAGAAAAATAAGCTATAAAATCGAACACTACTTGAAGCAGCTTATCAGAAAACCTATAAGCTTGTGAGAAAAAATTGTTATCAAACATGTTTATATTGGTTATATGAACTTCAAAAATTGAGCCTTAGTAGAGCTCATTTACTAGCATAGACAATTGTTTAAGAGAACTTTTGGAAACAATTTACGATATGTTTATAAGCTGTTTTTAGCTTATTTCAATAAACTACCATGATAGCTTATGAAAATATGTTATAACTTATATAAAAAATAGTTTGATTTTATTTTATCTTTTGTTATGGAAATAACGGACACACAAGCACTTATATGACTATGCTGTAAGTACTTATGTAAGTTGTTTATCCAAACATGACCTAAATTGAATTCAGTTATCGACGTAGTTGATGCCGATTGCCGATTATGTATAGTTTAGATTGCCTCTGCAGGTGTGGATCTTGTAGTTCATGCCGCTGGTCCTTTCCAACAGACAGAAAAATGTAGCGTGCTTGAAGCCGCCATTAATACCAAGGTATCTTGTAGTATATCTTCAATCAACAATTAGCAGTTTCAAAATCTCTCTACAAAACGATGGTTATATGTTTATATTCACTCTGCATGACCATTTTTGGTTTTTTTTTTCCCTTGGTGCAGACTGCATATATTGATGTATGTGATGACACAGACTATTCACAGCGTGCGAAATCCTTCATGAGTAACGCGTTAGCTGCAAATATTCCAGCTATAACAACTGCAGGAATATACCCTGGAGTGAGCAATGGTGCTACCCTATTTCTTCATTATTTGTTAACCGGTTATATTGAATGAGAGTAAGCTTATGCTGTAGTTTGAATCATGATACTTACTACAATTTTCTCATAGTTATGGCAGCAGAGCTAGTCCGGGCTGCAGAAACTGAAAGTGAAGATAAGCCAGAGAAGCTAAGGTGACCGTTTCTCTTATGTAGTTCTGGAATTTATGATTCTTTTTACCAATGCATATTTATTATAGTTGATATGTCATTACTTATTAACTAATCTGATATATTATCTTGTGTTGATTCCTTCATATGATATGCATAGACAGCTAAGATAGCTGAGAATCAAACATAATGTAATATATCGAACATAATAAGGCCCTTCTTTTTAGTTAAGTTATTTTTAGTCACATGATTTTAATAATCTACATACTGTTCTTTCTTTGAAGAAACAATTTTTTTTTTAAGAAAAATGAGCCCACACCAACCATGGTAAATGGTAGTTAATACAGGACTAAAATACCATCCCCCAAATAGAAACAAAAACAAACGGAAACATAAAAGCCACGGCAAGGCTATATAGTATATACAATACAATAAGCCAAGAACAAAACCAACAACCCAGTAAGTAACAACCACACTCCTGATCATTATGCAGAAGCACCAACTCTTTCCACCTATGAGAATACCCCCTTTACTAATCCACACTCCCAATACTCTTATCATCCACTAACATAGGAAAACAGCCTCGCCCGAAGATATATTTCGGTCTCTGTACCTCTTGGGAATGTAGAATCTTTTTCTTTATTTATCTGTTTCTATTAATCCACCTAGGTAACATAAGATTTAGCTGAAAATGAGCATAAAGAAAAAAGATAAGAGGAATGAGGTTAACCATGAACAGAGATAACTACTTTTTTCTAGGCTCGCCTGTTGATTTCGCCTCTTATAAGCTGCTATGGTCAACTCAGGTTCTACTACTACACAGCTGGAACTGGTGGGGCTGGTCCAACTATATTAGCCACGAGCTTCTTGCTGTTGGGAGAGGAAGTAGTTGCTTATAACAAAGGTTGTTGTCTAGAGAGTTTGTACAGGTTGTTGGTTTTATCTAGATTACATTATCATTTTGTTTGTAGGATTAAATGATGGTGCTGGAATGTTCAACTAGGAGAGAAGATCAAACTGAAGCCATATAGTGGAATGCTCAAGATTGACTTTGGAAAAGGGATCAACAAAAGAGATGTTTATCTGCTGTAAGTTCATTATTATATAGAAAATGCTGGTAGTCAGAATATCCCCCTCAACTAACCATGATTCAAAAACAAACTAGATGTAGTAAGGGCATGCTTGATTATAGTTTTTAAAACTGTTTTTTGTTCTTAAAAGTAATTATATAAAAAAAAAAAAAACTTGTTGGTTTGTTGTAATTGTTTGTTCTTAAAACATGTTCTTGTTTTTAGAACAAGAAATCAAGAACGTTCTAGAGTTGTTTTTTTATTTTGTTTTCTCGTTATTATTCTTATGTATTGTTTCATTGTTGTTATCCATTTCCCCCACCTGACACCCTTAGGGTGTGTTTGGATTGAGGGTTTAGGAGGGGAGGGGAG
>Ga0209282_1001160_pt1 | contig 14140 bp, 15 predicted proteins | sample Mtrugardesep15_FD_187529 | JGI IMG/M metagenome (GOLD analysis project Ga0209282, IMG submission 187529) | Root nodule microbial communities of legume samples collected from California, USA - M. trunc garden sep15 (SPAdes) (version 2) | ecosystem: Host-associated > Plants > Roots > Nodule...
CACTTTTGTAAAAAAAATACCTATACCTAAGCCTGTATTCTCGTGGACAACAACTTTAGTGTCCTTCCCCATACCCTATGGGCACTTAAGTGCCCATACCCGCACTTTAATTATGAAAGACAATAAAAACATCATAATTGAAATAAAACTATGGTTCAAAAAATTTCAAATCAACTCAAAAAATAGTACGAATCGTAGTACTTAGCCAAATAAAAAAATTCAAAATATCCCTAAAAAGTGTACACCAGCAGGAGGGAGCAGTTACTGTATTAAGTAGTTTTTAGGTTTAGGCTTAAATAGCTAAATAAATTAATTTGTTATACACCAAAAATAAATAAATTATTTATTAAATTGCATAAATATGTATATGTGGGTAATTATCCGGACCCAGACCCATGAAAGCGAGGTTTTACTGTAACAACCCGTTTTTAGTTAGAATTATTTTATTTATTATTATGTATTTATATGTGTTTATATGTGCTTATTTGTTTTTGTGTGTGTTTGATTTGGGATTAGTGGATTTTTGGCCTAGAAGGTTATTTTAGTCATTTTGGAGGCTAATGGTATTTTGGTCATTGGGTGAGTAAGGGTAAATCAGCAATTTTTATTAAGGTTATTTTTGGTATTTTAGTGAGAATTGTTATTTTTACTAAGTTACTAGTGATCTTGGGGTAATTGTTTAGAGTTGGTAATTATTCGGTGGTTTAGGGGTTTAATGAGTAGTAACTTTTTGAAATTAGTTTGTAAAAGTTTTGAGGCCCAATTAGAGTGAGAATTAACCTAGCCCATTTTGGTGATGTAAATAGATAACTCTTATGAGAAAATTAGGTTAAGCCACTCATTATTCATTTCACAAAACATTTGAGAGGTGGAGAGAGAAAGTAGATTACAAGACTTGGAGAAGAAGAGAATAGAGAAAAGGGATAGAGAAGAAGAAAAAGAGCTCGAAGAGGGATGATATGAGCTTGGTGATTTAGCAAGGAGAGTGAAACTATAGTTGGTGTTAGATAATCCTTGAGGTAGGGGGGTTAGAACTTTCTCACATTTAAGCCATAATTTTCATCTCTTTGTTCTTGTGTCATAAGTGATTATTGTGAATTGTGACTTTTTATGATGAATTTTGTGCTCTTAATTCATGTGTAATTATGGGTATGTTAAATTTGATGGAATTGATATGTTTATGTGATTAAACTCATAGTTGTTGTTGGTTATAAGTTGTTTTGATGAATTTTTCTTAATTGAATGAAAACCATGAATTGATGGGTGATTATTGTTGGAACATGTTCGAATTCACTTCATAAATGATTATATATGTTTGTATGTTGTTGGGGTTTGAATTGGTGTAGTTGTTTGTGAAGTTTGAATGAAATTAGAAAATTATGGGTTTTTGGTGACAAATGAACTAGGTGATGATTTTGATGTGAATTGAGGTTTTGATTTCATGTTTGTGGTTTTTTTTATCGCCTTTAATTGTATGTTAACTGATGAACAAGTTTTGGGGATGAATTTGGTGCAGAGGGGATCAAAACCGGGATTTTCGAGGGAAAAAGTGATGGGTTCCCTAGAGGGAAGCCCAAGAACAGGGTTTCTGTTATGGTGTAACTTGCCAGGCAAGTTGTAGCTTGTCGTGGTGAGTTGCATAGTACAGAACCCCATGTTTTGGGGCATTACGGGTACTTGGGGTTGATCCAGGCTTACCTAAATGATTAGTTTGATGTATTTAAATGTTGTTATGCTTTCTAAACCTTTGGAAACAACGAATGAATAGGATTAAACTTGATTTTCTGAATCGAATTGGAATTTATTTGAAAATGTTCAAGAACATGAGATTTTCCTAAAATCGTTTTTTTCAAGTGAAATGCTAAGGTTAAGGTTCCTTTTTTGTAGCAATGATTTTAAAATGGTTTTGAAAGGTGTGTGTGAACTTTAACTTTGTCTTACTTTGAAAAATGAAATTCTTTTGAAAAATGATAAAATGAGACGAACTTAGGAAATTCTTGGATTTAATCGTAATAAAGCTATGATGTGGATATGTATGATTTGATGTAACTATATGTGATATGTGCATATGCTTTGTTGAGGTGTTCGAACATGAATATTTTGTCCTTGGTGAATTGTTGGAAAAAGATGAATATTATGAAAATAAACGTACTTTGTTGAATTGAGGTTTTATGATGGAATGACATGTAACTGGGTTTGTATTCATGATGTTATGATTAAATATAATGAATCAATGTTGATTGAGTGATTAAGATGTTGATTGCCATGATATGGTTAATTGTTTGTCTTTTGTGTGAAATGTGATTTTAGAACTTATTGTTTCCTTGAGGTGTTTGTTGTTGATGATGATTAATTAATGATGATGAAATTGATGACGAAATGCATGTATGAAAAATGACGACATTATTGATGACGATTTGTTTGGTGAATGTATGCATTATTGAGTCATATGTTCATGCATTCATAAATGTTGAGTCGGATGTTTATATCCATATTGGCGACAACCGGATATTTATATCCCATATTGGTGACGACCGAATACTTTGTATTCATATTGGCGACGATTAATGATATTGTTATATCTTGAGGTGACGACTTCGTATCAAATGCATATAGAGTTGTGTCTAGAGCGCATTGCATACATTCGATTCTATGTGAATATGTGCATTGGTGAATTATGTCACTATGTGAATTAGTGATTATGTGCATTGGTGAAACTTGGTGAATTATGTGAACTTGGTGATTTGGTGAATTATATGAATTTTTTATTGGGGAGTTATGTTGCTTGGTGAATTTATTTGATGATGATTATTTTGGTGTTGGCAATGAAGTGTGAAACATATGTATTTGAATTGGTGAATTTCTTTGGTGACGATGATTTCTTTGCCTATACTTTTGAAGTCATGAATTGTAATTGTTGAGTTGATTAGGCAAGAGTTTATGTGATTTATATGATTGATGTGAATTAGATGAATTATATGCAATATGTGAAATGTGTTCTATGTAAAATGAGTAAAGATTACATGGATGAACATACTTTCTAAATGATGAAATTGATGTCGTAAGGTGATAAGCTTTTGTTGATGACTTTGATTAGAGATTGAATATACTTGACATGCTATGATAGGGGAAATGATAATATTCATGTGATGATAGTATTCTAGTAGTGGTGAGTAGTTATGCGTGCTATACATGAAATCCTTGAATGCTTATGTTTGATTATGCTTTAATTTTGGAATGGTCTCCAACCCCTAGTGGTTGTTTGGTTGACCGCCTACCTTATTCGTGTGAATGGGTAGACGGCTTACATGATTAGTTGCTTTGGTTTGATGTGAGTATGTTGAGGCTAGCTTTGAAGCTATCTCATTTCTTTGCTTTGGAGTCGTAGTGTCGGGCTCTGATTAGGATGTTTGCGTGACATTTATGTTTTATGACTATGAGATTTTATCACTCAGTTCTTGAGTTTGAGATTTATCTTTTGGTGATGTATGATGATTATATTTGACATGGCTACTTGGAGATTTATTTATATGCTGATGAGGCATTATGATATTATTCAGCTGCGATGTTTTGAAAATTTAAGTATGCCTGTTTTGAACTTATAGAAGAAGTAGCATCCAAATTCTTTATATGATCATATCATTCGCGTGTGTTATCGCTTTTAGAGTTTAAGGTGTTACATTTACCTACCCATTGAGGGTATTTTTACGGATACCCATCGGGCATGCGTCCAATTGCCATCCCTACCTTCTGCGATGCGTGTAATAGCCCATTTATATGTGCTCGTATGTGATTATTTGTCTCTGTGCGTATTTTATTCGGGATTAGTGAATTTTGGCTTAAGAAGGGTATTTTAGTCATTTTAGATTCAAGGGTATTTTAGTCATTTGGCGAGCAAGGGTAAAATAGTTATTTTATTAAGAGGGTTATTTTTGGTGTTTTAAGTGGGAATAATTATTTTTACTAAGTTCCTAGTGAGTGGAGTAATTAATTAGACGCGGTAATTGTTCGGTATTTTAACAGTTTAAGTGAGTAGTAACATTGGTGAATTAGTTGGTAAAAATATTGAGCCCATTAAGACAGTTAGAGACTTAACCCAATTAAAAGGTGGTATATAAGCATATGTCTTGTGAGAATTAGGTTAAACCTAATCATTCATTTCACAAGGAAAACATAAGAGGTAGAGAGAGAAAGTGAATCAAGAGGATAGAAGAGGAGTTAGAGAAAGAAAGCTTGGGATTCAAGGTTAAGAGCTAAAGTGAAGCGAGGGTTAGGATTCTTGAAGACTAGAGGTAAGGGGGATGGTTTCTCTTCATCAATTAAGTCATACTCTCTTATTTTCATTTATGAGTTTAAGTGCTTTTGTGTTAATTGTGACTTTTATGATTTTTGAATGATGAAATTCGTGCTCCTAATTCAAGTGAATTTGTGGGTATGATAAACTTCATGAAATTGTTGTGTTAAGAGCTTAAACTTCACAGTTGTTGTTTTGATGATTTTTGATTAATTGAATGAGAAATCATGAATTGGTGAGTGATTGTTGTTGAAACATGTTTGAATTCACTTCATAAATGTTTGGTTATGTTTGTATGTTAATGGAGTTTGAATTGATGTGGTTGTTTATGAAGTTTGAATGAAAAATGAGAAAATTGTGGGTTTTGATGGAAATTAAACTAGGTGATGAATTTGAGGTGAATTTGTGTTATGATTCTAAGTTTGTTGTGATTTTGAATGCCTTTTGATGTTTATAAACTAATGTACAAGTTTTGGGGTCGAATTTGGGGTCAAGGGGATCAAAATGAGGATTTTTGGATGAAAATTGAGTGTGTTTCCGAGAGGAAACCAAAATCTGGGTTCTCCTGTATCTGTCAAACTCGTTGGAACGAGTAGCTACATGCTATAGCGAGTTGCTTAGTATAACAACTCATGATTTTGACGTTCCGGGTACTCCGGGGTCCGGACCGTCCAAATTGATTCTTTTAATGTACTTAATTGTATTTAAACTTTCTAAACCTTTGGAAACATCAATGAATTAGATTGAACTTGATTTAATGAATCAAATCAACACTTTTTGAAAAATGTCCAAGAATGCATTATTTTTCGATAGTCATTTTTCTTAAAGGAAAATGGTAGGGTTAAGGTTGTTTACTGAAATCTTGAATTGTAAAAATGTTTTGGATGTTATTCATGAACTTTAACATGGTTTTGCTTTGAAAATTAGAATTCTTTTGAAAAACGATAGAGTGAGACGAACTTAGGTGAATTTTATAATTAATCGGAATTGGCCTATGAGGCCTATATGCATAAGCTACTGTGATCATATGTGAGTAGTGTATATGCTTGGTTGAGGTGTTTGATCACGTTTTCCTTGTTTTTTGTCGAATTTCTTAGAATATGTAGAAAATTGTAGAAATAGACGAACTTTGTTAAATTGTGTTTTCTTGACCGGATAACTTACAATTGGCTTTATACTCATGAGGATATGATAGAATAAGAAGGAATCAATGATAGTTGGATGTCTAATTTAATGAATGTCGTGATGTGGTTAGTTGTCTGTATTTTATGAAAGATGTGATTTTGAACTTTATGTTCTCTAAGTTGATTGTTTATGATGATGATTTATGTTGATAAATTCTTACATGCAATTGGTGATGATTTTGATGGTGTATGCATGTATTGAAAAATGTTGATGTTGATTGTTGATGATTCGTTATGTGAACGTATGCATTGTCGAGTCATATGTTCATGCATTCATAAGTCGGATATTTAGATCCACATTGGCGATGACCGGATATTTATATCCATATTGGCGATAACCTGAATACTTCGTATTCATTTTGGCGATGGAAATGATACAAATGTATCTTGAGGTGACAACGACCTTGGTGATGACCAGTACCGCATGCATATAGAGTCGTGTCTAGGCACATTGCATAACTTGACAGGTGTCATACTTGCTTATGTGCTTGGTGAGTAATTGCATTGGTGAATTGTGTACTTGGTGAAAATTGGTGAATATGTGCTGACGTGAAAGTGTACTTGTAGAATTATTATACTTGTATGCTTGATATTTATTAATGTTGTTAAATTGCTTAATCAATTGAATTAAAATTATGTCGTTTATATTCACTTGATTATATTTAATTATGAATTGTCAACTAACCCCCAATGTTCGTTTGGTTGACCGCCTACCTTATTCATATGGATGGGTAGACGACGTACATGAGTAGTTTGCTTTAGCTTGGTGAGTTGTTGGAGGTTAGCCTTGGAGCTACCTTGTTTTGCTTTTTGGGAGTCTTAGAGTGTCGGCTTTGATTTAGGGATATCTGTTTGTTTATTTTCATTATGACTTGTGGAGATTTTATTCACTCAGTATGTTGAGTTGATGTTTTATATTTTGGTGATATAATATGATTATATGACATGGCTACTTGGAGATGTTTTATTTAGTTGTTGATGTGATGATATTATTATTCCACTGCGATGTTTGAGCAAATTATTTATGCATGTTGAACTTATAGAAAAAGTAGCATCTAAATCCTTTGCATGATCTGTATTATTTGCGTAATTTATCGCTTAAGGGGTTTAGGGTGTTACAATGTGGTATTAGAGCCATGTCGGTCTTGTCCGAACCAGAATCGGGTGATTATACCTGTTTGTATGCGAATGATATTGAGTTACCTTTGATACTTGTTCTGTTGTCCTGGTGTTCTTATCAGTTGGTTTTGGTTTTATGTAGAAGTGAAAGATGGTTGTTGGTAGAGATAATGCGGCTATTGCAAAGGCCTTGGTTGCAATGGCGCAGGTGTTGGCTCAATCCAACAAGCAGGTTGCGAATGGTCATCATGATCATGGAGAAGCGGGGGAGCGGAGGCAAGATCGTTTCATGCGAAACAATCCATCGACGTTCAAGGGGAGGTTTGACCCGGATGGAGCTCAAACCTGGATTCAAGGTGTGGATAGGATCTTCCGTGCTATCGTTACCAACGACGACCAGAAAGTTAGATTGGCTACTCATATGCTTGTAGAGGAGGCTGGGTATTGGTGGACTGGAACTAAGAGGAGACTTGAGGCTGGTGGAGAAGTGGTGTCTTGGGAGAAATTCAATAGTGAGTTTCTGAGGAAGTACTTTCCAGAAGACTTGAGAAACAAGAAAGAGGTGGAGTTCTTGCAGTTGAAGCAGGAGAACGTGTCTGTTGCGGAGTATGCCACCAACTTTCAAGAGCTATCGAGGTTTTGTTGCTTCATCAATGCTGAGGATGTTATGGTATCAACATGTGTGAAGTTTGAGAGCGGATTGAGGCCCGAGATTTATCTGTACATCTGTTTTCATAAGATCCGAGGTTTTTATACTTCGGTGCACAAGTGTCGCATGTTCGATGATGGTAGAAAGGCTAAGGTGGATCATTACAAGGTTGTGAACGATAAGAAAGGCAAGGGTTATGGTCTTGGAAAACCGTATAACAAGGACAAATGGAAAAAGAAGGATGTTGGTGTAGGCTCTAAGCCGAATGTGAGTGATGTCAGATGCTACAAGTGTGGGATTTTGGGTCATTACTCTAGTGATTGTAAGAAGGGAGAGAGTTGCTTCAAGTGCAGGAGAGCATGGCATAATTCATTTGAATGCAAGGGGAAGGAGATTGTGTGCTACAATTGTGGTGAGGCAGGTCATATCAGTACCAAGCCAAAGAAGGTGGCGGGGAAGGTGTTTACATTGAATGCGGAGGAGGTGGAGCAGCCGGATAATCTAATCTGAGGTATGTATTTTATCAATAGCACTCCTTTGATTGCAATTGTTGATACTGGTGCTACGCATTCTTTCATCTTGCTTAGTTGTGTTGAACGTTTGAGTTTGGTTTTAACTCCGTTGTTGAGAGGAATGGTCATTGATACCCCGACCAATGGCTCAATGACTACTTCCTTAGTTTGTGCTAAGTGTCCTGTTAATTTTGGTAACGTTGACTTTGAGTTGGATCTTGTTTGCTTCCCGTTGGTGCATATGGACGTGATTTTTGGTATGAACTGGATGTTGTCTTTTGGTGTTAACATTAATTGTTTAACCAAGAGTATAACATTCTCTAAGAAAGTAGATGAGGTAGGTGGGAAGTTTTTGACCGCGAAGCAAGTGAAGAAATCTTTGGATGGTGAAGGTAGTGTGTTTATGATGTTGGCTTCGTTGAAAGAAAGTTGCGAGAAAGGAGTTGGCGATTTGCCGGTAGTGCGAGAGTTTCCAGATGTTTTGCTGGACGACATTACCGACTTACCGCCGAAGAGGGATGTGGAGTTTGAAATATATTTGGTGCTAGGAAGGAGTCCTACTTCGATTGCGTCGTATCAGATGTCCGCATCGTAATTGGGCGAGTTGAAGAAGTAGTTGGAAGAGTTGTTAGAGAAGCAGTTTATCAGGCCGAGTGTTTCTTTGTGGGTTGCTCCAGTGTTGTTGGTTAAGAAGAAGGATGACAACATGAGGTTGTGTGTGGATTATCGGCAATTGAACAAGGTTACGATTAAGAATCGGTATCCGCGCTCGAGGATTGATAATCTGATGGATCAGTTGTTTGGTGCAGAAGTGTTCAGTAAGATTGATTTAAGGTTAACATATCACCAGATACGAGTGAAAGTGGATGATATATCCAAGACTGCGTTCCAAACTAGATATGGACACTATGAATATTTTGTGATACCATTTGGTGTGACTAATGCGCCAGGTGTTTATAGACAATATCTTGGTGTATTCAAAGTCAGAGGAGGAGCATTTATAGCATCTGAGGGTTGTGTTGCACACTTTAAAGGATAAGAAGTTGTTTTCTAAGTTGCCGAAGTGTGAGTTTTGGCTGCGGGAAGTGAGTTTTCTTGGTCATGTAATTTCGAAGAGTCGTATAGCAGTGGATTCGTCGAAGGTTGATGTAGTATTGCAATGGGAGTCTCCAAAGTTTGTTTTTGGGATCAGAAGTTTTCTTGGTTTGGCGGGTTATTACTGGAGGTTTATTGAAGGATTTTCTAAGTTGCCTTTATCTTTGATGCAGTTGACTCGGAAAAGACAAGTGTATGTTTGGGATGTTAAGTGTGAGAAAACTTTCCAAAAGTTGAAGAAGAGGTTAACTTCAGCGCCAATGTTGATTTGCTGAATCCAAAGGAATCCTTTGTCGTGTATTATGATGCTTATAAAATTGGTCTTGGTGGTGTGTTGATGCAGAATCGTCAGGTTTTGGCCTACGCGTGAGACAATTGAAAATGCATGAGAAGAATTATCCGACTCATGATTTGGAGTTGGCAGCAATGGTGTTTGTGTTGAAGATTTGGAGGCATTATATGTTTGTTTCTAAGTTTGAAGTGTTCAATGACTACAAGAGTTTGAAGTACCTGTTTGATCAAAAGGAGTTGAATATGAGGCAGAGGAGATGGTTGGAATTTCTTAGGAATATGAGGCAGAGGAGATGGTTGGAATTTTCAGTTAAGTTATCATCCGGGAAAGGCGAATGTGGCGGTCGATGCTTTGAGTAGGAAATCGTTGCATATGTCTGCTTTGATGGTTAAAGAGTTAGAGTTGATTGAACAGTTTTGGGATTTGAGTTTGGTTAGTGAGTTGATGTTGGGTGGTGTGAAGTTGGGAATGTTGAAGCTGACAAGTAACATTTTGGAAGAGATTAAGAATGGTCAGAAAGAGGATTTGGAACTTGTGGATCGTGTGATGTTGGTTAATCAAGGTAAATGAGTAGGTTTTAGATTGGATGAGAATGGTATTTTGATGTTTCGTGATCGAGTCTGTGTACCGGATGTACCTGAACTTAAGAAGCGGATTTTGGACGAAGGTCACAGGAGTAGTCTGAGTATTCACCCAAGAGCGACAAAGACGTATCAGGATTTGAAGCGGTTGTTTTGGTGGCCTATAATGAAGAAGGATATAACTGAGTTTGTGTATGCTTGTTTGGTTTGTCATAGGTCTAAGATTGAACATCAGAAGTTGTCGGGTTTGACGCAACCGTTGTCTGTACCTGAGTGGAAGTCGGACAACATTTATATGGATTTTGTGGGACCGTTGCCTAAGAATGTGAAAGGATTTGATTCGATTTGGGTGGTTGTTGATCGGTTGACGAAGTCGGCTCATTTTATTCCTATCAAGACCGGTATGTCTATGACGAGGTTGGCGGAGATCTACATTGAGCAGATAGTCAGATTGCATGATATTCCTTATAGTATTGTGTCAGATCGGTATCCGAGGTTTACTTCTAAGTTTTGGGAGAGTTTGTAAGTAGCTTTGGGAACTAAGTTAAGGTTGAGTTTTGCTTATCATCCTCAAACCGATGGACAAAGAGAAAGGACTATTCAGAGTTTGGAGGATTTTCTAAGGGTATGTGTTTTGGAGCAAGGTGTCAGTTGGGTCGAATGTTTACCATTGATTGAGTTTACTTATAACAACAGTTTTCATTCTAGTATCGGGATGACACCGTTTGAGGCTTTGTATGGTCGGAGGTGTAGGACGTCGTTGTGTTGGTCTGAGTCAAGAGAAAGTGCTTTGTTAGGACCTGAAGTTGTGCAAGAGACTATTAAGAAGGTGAATATGATTCAGGAGAAGATGAAAGCGTCTTAGTGTAGGCAGAAGAGTTATCATGATAAGAGGAGGAAGGATATTAAGTTTCAGGTTGGTGATCATGTATTTTTGAGAGTGAACCATGTAATTGGTGTTGGACGTGCTTTGAAATGTCGGAAGTTGACACCGGGTTTTGTTGTACAGTTTGAGATTGTTGAGAAGGTTGGAGTTGTAGTGTATCGGATTGCGTTGCCATCGTTGTCGAATCTTCATGATGTGTTTCATGTGTCTCAATTGAGGAAGTATGTTTATGATGCGTCTCATGTGATTCAAGTGGATGATTTGGAAGTGCGGGATAATTTGACTTCTGAGACTTGGTCAGTTAGGATTGAGGATCGGGAAGTAAAGCGTCTGAGAGGTAAAGAGATCGTTTTGGTGAAGGTGATTTGAGTTGGACCAATTGGTGTGAGTGCTAATTGGAAATTGGAGAGTAGGATGAGGGTTTCATATCCGGAGTTGTTTTCTTCAGGTAACTTTCGAGTACGAATTTTTTTTTTAGTGGGGGAGAGTTGTAACAGCCTGTTTTTCGCTAGAATTTTTTTAATTATTTTTATATGTGCTCGTATGTGATTATTTTTCTCTGTGTATTATTCGGGATTAGTGAATTTTGGCTTAAGACGAGCATTTTAGTCATTTTAGATTCAGGGGTATTTTGGTCATTTGGTGGCAAGGGTAAAATAGTCATTTTATTAAGAGGGTTATTTTTGGTGTTTTATGTGGGAAAAATTATTTTTACTAAGTTCCTAATGAGTGAAGTAATTAATTAGATACGGTAATTGTTCGGTATTTTAACAGTTTAAGTGAGTAGCAACTTTAGTGAATTAGTTGGTAAGTATATTGAGCCCATTAAGACAATTAGAGATTTAGTCCAACTAAAAGGTGGTATATAAGCATATCTCTTGTGAGAATTAGGTTAAATCTTATCATTCATTTCACAAAGAAAACATAAGAGGTAGAGAGAAAGTGAATCAAGAGGATAGAAGTGGAGTTAGAGAAAGAGAGCTTGGGATTGAAGGCTAAGAGCTAAAGTGAAGCAAGGGTAAGGATTCTTGAAGACTAGAGGTAAGTGGGATGGTTTCTCTTCATCAATTAAGTCATAATCTCTTAGTTTCAATTATGAGTTTAAGTGTTTTGTGTTAATTGTGATTTTTGAATGATGAAATTCGTGCTCCTAATTCAAGTATATTTGTGGGTATGATAAACTTCATGAAATTGTTGTGTTAAGAGCTTAAACTTCATTGTTGTTGATAAGTTGTTTTGATGATTTTTTATTAATTGAGTGAGAAATCATGAATTGGTGAGTGATTGTTGTTGAAACATGTTTGAATTCACTTCATAAATGTTTGTTTATGTTTGTATGTTGATGGTTTTGAATTGGTGTTTTTGTTTACGAGGTTTGAATGAAAAATGAGAAAATTGTGGGTTTTAGTGGAAATTGAACTAGGTGATGAATTTGAGGTTGTTTGTACGTTTACCTTTTTTTTGACAAATAAACGACATACATTCATTCAAATTGATAGAGTACATCGATACAATACAAATCCAAATTTGGTAAAAACAAAAAGGATGAACCTGTGAACAAACTCACAACATCCATGTTAGCATAAAACGACAAAATACATATGCCTACAAATATGACTGTATTCAAGTCTCCGAAATAATCATGTCTCCGGATCTGCAACGTTGACGACGCCAAAGTCATTGTCATTGATCGGATCTGCACTTGCTCAAAGCTAATCTTTCAACTTGGATCAAATAAACACCGCACTAAGACATGAAATAAAAAACACACCACACAAAGACGGCAAGTCAAAATAAACAGAGTCGTGCAAGACGATGAAATCACAAAAATAAATGAAAGAAAACAAAAAATATGTTAAATCACTTATTTAATTGGGATAAAAGGAAAAACAACTCGGAGGGTTGATTTTTGGGTCAAAATTGACACTAAATCACCCCTCTGACAAGAAGAAGAAGAAGAAGAAGAAGAAAGGATGACGGCTAGGGTTTGAGAAGGAGAGAAAAGAGAGAGTTAGGATATTATATTTACCCTTCTTTAAAAGCATTATTTGATCCTAGCTTACATTCATTTTGAGCAAGTCTCAATTTTTTTAGCAAGTATACACAAACTACAAAAACAATTTTTTTTTGTTACAACAAGTTTAAGTGAATTGAACCTTGAAGGCTCACCAAAATCAGACTTTAATTAAGGCTCAACAAACGTAAACTAAATACTTATCAATCACTGGCCAAATAAATCCACACATTAGTAGAGTGGAGGGAGTCGAAACCATAACATAACTTTACAGATGATTCAACTCCTAAAATAAAATTAAAACATTGAACAGACATTTTAGTTATTTTTAAAATATGTAAAGATTAATTAGAAGGTAAAATTACCATTTTGTGAGTGTGTCAAGGAATTTATATTTGTTCTTATGACCATTAAGAATAAACACATTTATTCTTTTATTTCCTTTTACCCTTGTCTATTTATTCTTCAACCACCATATTATCACTCTCGTGGCTATATATTAAGCTGACCCATCTTCTTTTTTTCACTCAATTGTTTCCATTTTTCCCCAAATGATCCCTTCCCTATTTTTCTTTCTTTGTAAACCTCTTTTGTTTAGAAACACATGCAAAGAGATGAAGAAGAAGAAGAGAAAGAAGATGAACACTCACCAAGTAATATATTTTCTTTTAAATTCCTCTTGTTGATCTGTTTTAGTTTATAACTTCTTACTTTATTCATTCTTCTCATCGACCTTCTTCTTATGGACACTAAGATTCTAGCATACATACATGTTGGATTGATTGATTAATTAATTTCATTAGCATCACTAAGGTCTAGCATCCATGAATCATCATAATCAATTAATTATTAACAACCTTAATCAGTTTGATTCATATTTTAATGTGTTAATACCATTGCCTCTTATATTGCTCCATAGTTTATTGTTATAGGGGATCATGATATGTCACATGAAGTCGTTTGCCTTCAAGCTATACTGTTATTATTTGTCCTATAACAACAATGGTTTTTGCTTGATTTCAGTGTTGTTTTCAACATGTTGTTTGGTCTTAGCACAAATCTACGGCATAATGTCCACATGCATTATTTCTAAGGGATTCCAAGTGGGTCAAGTAAGAAGAATTTTTATTTGTTACTTGTTTTTCTTTTTCATTTGATAAAAAAAATCTTTATTAGTTCAATTTTCTGCATCCCCGCCATTCTTTCGGCTCTCATTACAAGTTTCAACTAGTGAAGTCCGGATACTTCAAACATGTAATTAATATTATTATTATAATTAATTCTGATATAGTTCTTTTGTGAATAAGTTTTTTTAAAAAGGAAAATAACTTATGTGAAGTGATTAGTAAAACAATTGAAGTGATTTGATTGGCTTTAATCCAAATCAATAAATATCTGCAGGCCAATGGGTGTGTCCTACGGTACTAAATTGGTGTCACTAGAAACCACTCTGGTGAAGATTAGCGACATTTTGAATGCTATTGGAATTATGGTACTAGCTTTCAGAGGTCACA
>Ga0209282_1001161_pt1 | contig 14131 bp, 13 predicted proteins | sample Mtrugardesep15_FD_187529 | JGI IMG/M metagenome (GOLD analysis project Ga0209282, IMG submission 187529) | Root nodule microbial communities of legume samples collected from California, USA - M. trunc garden sep15 (SPAdes) (version 2) | ecosystem: Host-associated > Plants > Roots > Nodule...
TTGCCCACGAGGGTATGGGCACGGGTACGGGTATTTTTTTCAAATGCGGGTATGGGGATGGGCACTGTAGTACCCTACCCATTGGGTACCCATTGCCATCCCTAGGAGGGGATTTTAAAACTAATTTACTTTTTTATCCTTATAATCTTATAAATGTCTCGTGATTTCAAACACCAACTAATATATGATAAATATGAAAACTCAAATAATCAAACACAAAAGTTCACATTGCAACTCAATTTTTTTAAGAGATAAGAGATATCTAAACATAACAATACTACCACACGAGGCAACATAAAAAAAAATTCAGGAAAAAAAGTATAAAACAACAAAATAATATGGCAAGGTAAATGAGGGAAGTGAGGAAACACAACTTTTTTCAACAAAAAAATTAAAAGAAGTGAGGCATCATAAATTAACAAGATAGTGAGTAAACAAGAGAGAAAAAACAAAATGGCAACGTAAAAATAAAAAAATAAAAAAAAAGATTGCAACCGTAACAAGAAGGGATGAACCAAGTGAAGGAAAGGGAATAAGCACAAAATCAAACCACAAATAAAAATAGCAAAAAGATCTTTAAATTTAGATAAAAGACAATTTTGAATTTCCACATAATCTTTATTATACTAAATGTTGATTAGTGATGATTTAACCATAACCGTGCGCGTGCGTGCGTGGGTGGGTGGGTGGGTGCGTGTGCGGGTGTGCGTGTGTGTTCAGTCCTGAATTATTTTAAACCCATAGGCGTTCAGGTTTAAGATGTTTAAACCCATAGGCGTTCAGTCCTGAATTATTTTATCATGTATTGTTGCCTTCAATGATGTCAGGTTGATTGCTTTGTGGGATTTAATTTAATTCCACCGACAGTGTAAAATCGAAAAGGTTTTACTTTGTTTTACCTATTTGAAAAACTGTTAAAAACTCTTGAGAAAAACTTTTCTTAAATTAAATCTAAAAGGATTTAATTTACTCTGTTTCCATATTTACCCCTCCAATACAAATCAGTTACTCTTAAGAAAAACTTTTCTAAAATACGGTTACTTAACAAAAATGAACCATTACTCACATCCACTTCCATTATCTACGGGAGAAAAAAAAGTTGTGAACTGTATATATATAAAGGACAAAACTTAGGTACAGTACCATAGGTACTGTTTTTACTGTTTAACTCTTAAATCAAACACATGTACCGATTGTTTCATCAATTAAATAATTTTAACTCTGTTAGTGTAATTGTTATCTCTGAGACAGCACTCTCAACTCACGTGCCTCAATCACCAATGTCTCATATCATCCTCCACAATCATAGTCTCCTTCAACCCCATCAACAACAGAATTGACAGGAACATGGGGAGGTAAGCGAAGAAGACGTACAATGAAGTATTTGTTCATTTATGGGCTTCGAAGGGATGATGGGGGGTCTCGCAATAGGTGTGCCTTGTGGTTTTAAACTTCTGATGACGTCGAGGGGTGCTCGGCGACGCCGGTGATGGAGGTGTATGCTCTGGTAAAAGTGAATGTAGCGTTACAAATTCAATGCAAAGTTGTTGTGGGAGCATTGGATCTCAATCTACACGCCATTAATCTTGAGATGTTGGTTTCATGAAGCTGCAGTTATAATTTCATGAAGGAGGTTGGTTTTGGAGAAAGAACGGAACTGTTTTGAGAACGATTGAGAAGAAGCGGCACTAACTCATTAATTAATTATTAATTGAAGGCAAAATTACAATTTTAGTCCCTTAACTTAATTTTAAGTAACAGTTTGGTCCTTTATCTTTTTTTCATTTCAATTTTGTCCTTTTGGTCTATTTGCATATGAATTTTCAAGCTTCAAATTCATGGTTTTATTTTCTAATGGCATTTCAATCTTCAAATTTCTGGTCTTCATCCATGTTTGCATAAGAACATTAGATTTAAAGCTTGAAAATCCATATGAAAATGAAGCAAAAGAACAAAATTGAAATTAAAAAAAGATAAAGGACTAAACTGTTATCTAAAATTAAGTTAAGGGACTAAAAATGTAATTTTGCCTTAATTGAATTATTTAATACACGTGTTATGTTTTCACAGGACAACAATAAAAACAGTGCCTATGGTACTGTACATAAGTTTTGTCCATAAATAAACTGCATATTACAAATAGTGTCATCGCTTTAACCTTACCACAAAATTGACTGAGAAAGAGAAGAAAAAAAAGTGATATTGGTTTGAGAAGTGCTAAACGAAAATTTATGTTGACCCACCTACTATATTCATCGTGTTGTTTTTTATACTGCTTTGAGTTTGAAAGAATTTGAAGGTTTGTTTTCTACTTAGGCATGGCTTCTCTATCCATCTTTCTCTGCTACTTCAACCAACTTTCTTTTCATTCCTCTTTCTTCCACCTTAATAATTTTCCAAATCCATAGTTTCTCTCTACACCCTTTTTTTTTTTATGACGAAGAGGGCTTCGCCAGGAAAATAAACTACACTAAAATTAAACGACGGATAGATAATCCCATTACAACAGCTCTGAGCAAGTGGCCAAATTGCGTCGGACGCGACTAAAAGAAACTAATATCACCTGACAAAGAGCACCCATAGTTTGCTAAAGCATCCGCACACTGGTTTGCTTCACAATATGAGTGATTAACAACAACTTCACACTCCAAATCTATCATCCGGCGAATCTTTTCAACCAAAGATTTTCCCATTGGACTCCCTCTCCCATCTTGCGTAAGAGCATTAACAACCACTAGAGAATCAACATTCAACTCAATCGCTCAAAATCCCAGATTCTAGCATACCTCAAACCTTCATACACTCCCCAAAGCTCCACCATATAGGCACTACACACTCCAATGCTTTTAGAAAAACCACCAAGCCATTCGCCATCACTACCTCTAATAATACCACCACAACCTGCTCTTCCATTTTCTCTACATGAACCATCCGTATTTAATTTCACCCAACCCTCAATAGGTGCTTTCCGACCAATAAGAATCATATCATGACAAATATTAACAACCGTTCTGTTGGTTTCATAAGCTTCACGGTAGTTTCTAGTGTAATTCAAAACATGCTGCACGGTAGTTCTCTACCCCCTTTTATATTCATTGATTTCAATTTTTACATTTATTGTTACTTTTATGCTTCTAATAAATTTTATGTGGCCTCTGTCGAAAAAAACAAAATATGATGTTGTAAGTTTTTATTGTTTCTACATTTTTTTAACATCTCAATTTGTGTCTTTCAAAAATATATATGCGGTTAATCAATTAATGCCTTCCTTATTCTAAAATTTTCATATGATACATATATGCTTCTAATAAAGTATATTCCGCAAGTTTTTATTGTTCCTATATTATTTTAACATCTCAATTTGTGTCTCTCGAAAATCTATATGGTGCTAATCAATTACTGTCTTCCTTATTCTAAAATTTTCTTCCATCTACAAGCTCATATGTCTTTTTTTTTTACATGTATTGATAAGAGATTGAGTTTAACATTGGTAACCCACTATTATAAGGACTAAGTTCTTCATGTAAGCCATGTTATTCAATTCTTTACCATCCTCTTCATTTCAGAATGTTCAATAGTTGGTTATTTACTCATTTTAAAAAATGAATATAACTTGATTTATGATATTAAAAATGATTCTAATTTGATTTCTTCAATAGTATCATTGACGCCTTTATTTAAATGTTATATATAATACATTTAAGGATGTTGACAAGCAATAATATAGCCAATTTGGTACTTATATATAAAACTCTAAAAAACTTGTGTGACGCACAGGTTGGAGTCTAGTTAAAATATAAATAACACATCTTCCTTCCCCTCCCCTCCAAAAAACCCAATTTGGGGGGAAGCAAAAAGTGGTGCTAGGAGGGATTTAGCCCCTCCCCTCCTAAAAATTGAACCAAAGACTTAAAAATTAAAATACTCCCTCCCCTCCCCCTCCAAAACCCCCGAACCAAACGGACCCTTAGGGATGGAAGTAGTATAATTCCAGAGAAATAAAACCATGATAGAACAAGGTTGAATGGAAGCCTTGAAGCAATGATCGGAGTTCTGCTATGTGACTAGGAGCCACAAAAGCAATGATCAGAGTTCTGCTATGTGACTAGGAGCCACAAGTTTGAATCAATAGAATCAACCTCTTGCGAATGCAAGGTAACTTAGGTAAGGGAACAGACCCGCAACAGATCTGATTCTTCTCCCGCCATAGAAAGAGTTTTATACTTTTATAACGCGATGTTGCTCTTTACATTATAAAACGAGGTTCAAAGATAAACCAAAAGAAGATAGCCAAGCTACTTACCGCGAAAAATATGTCGAAAATGCCACTCATTTCCATGCAAATCAGTTGCAACCAGTTCTTGCCATGGTGGCTGCTGAGTCATGTCCTGAATTAAATAAGGGAATTAAGGAATTATGGTGTAAATAACAACTAAAGATGATCATGATCTGGCGTCCTTGATGACTTTCAAGAAGATAAAGTTGCTAACCAGTGGTGGTAGACAATCATCTGCATGTCTTCGAAGAACAGAGAAACCTCCATGAGTGCTAGTGTCAGAAGCCGTAAGTGTCTTGCAAAATGAATGAACTGTACACCTTGGAGGTTCAGGCAGAGGATCGTCTGGGCTTATCACCTCACTTTGCTAAACCAACAAGACATGGAAAGTAAAACATACATAAAATGAGACAAAAAAGAAACCAAATGGGCAAGAAAAAAAAAAGACTGGAAAATGTGTTGAGACATAAATAAATAAACAGAACTGTTTTATTTTAAATATAACAACCATGTCAAACAAAGAATAGCATCCTTACATCGGTTTCAGGTAGCAGAGTTATCTGTGCATATACTTCATCTGTTTCAGGTTCAGCCTACACGACCAAGATGATTTTAACAATAAAATAATGATTGTAGTAAAGCAAAATAGATTTCCAAATAAGAGATTCATGATGAAGAAAATATCCAATAAGATCGTGGAGAAAGATAATGACTAACCCGAAGATGAATATTGACCACTTTACATAATATTTTAGAGGGCAGATTAAAGGAAGGCATTTGCTGCTCTAATCCCTGATTCATAGATGCCTCGAGCTATAAAATAAATAAGCAAGGGTAAGATAAATTAAAAAACTTCACAGTACAATACAACGAAAACCATTTATGCTAAACATATGAATTGTCAGGTGCTATGAATCATTGTTACATATAATTTAAAATGCTACCTACGGTGATAGAAGTTGATACACAACAATGCAATAATCAAAAGCACAGGCATGAATAGTTGATCAGAATACAAAGTTTAGATGCAAAGTGAATGCATGCCATGAATGAATAAGGTCTTGAAGCACAGAAAACAAAAGAATTATGAAATAGTAGGTGATGCATGCATGTTGATTCAACTTTTACCTGTTCCATGTGACCTTGAGGGAAGTAATACACTCTCTCCCCTTCACGAGGAAGAGTGACAAGGGGTCCAGCACAGGCATGCCACAATTCCTTGTATAAAGCATCATTAGTTGACCCTGTAAAGGGAATATTGAAACACATGAATAGGTGATGGATGGCACAAGAAATTTGTTTGACTTATACTGCAAATGAAATATCACAGTGACTGATAAGGGTTATATGCTTGTAGAAATTAAGGATCTGTTTGGTAGATTTGAGAGGAGGGTGTGTGTTAAAGAGTCCCAACCACAAATTATAATAGCTTAGGTAAAAAGGAAGGAGGAAGTGGAAATAATAGAGGGAGGGTTTTTGGGGGGTTTCAATTTTCTTCATAATAATACAAAATCAGCCCAATCTATCTATGTTGTTAATTGTTATAATACTATGAACGAAGATAGTGAAGACTGAAATGAAACCAATAAATAAACGAACCTGCACGGCTTGTAACAGCTGACATGTGATTTGAAGCCATGTGATATAGATTGAATTCTGCTACAAACAAACAAACCAAATCAATCAATAACATTAATGAACTACAACACAGTTACTACTAGTATAATAAGTGTGATTGCGGCATGGACACTTACTAAAGAAGAAAGATGAGTGAAAATCGAGCGAAGAAGAAGGATTGATAGATGGATCAAGGGAAATCAGAAATTGCCAATCAAAATTAGGGTTTGGGGAAAAGGGGAAAGGGAAAACGCAGAAGAAGAAGAAAAATAGATCCAACAAGTAATTTGATATCTGATTGATTGTTTGGTTCAAGCCGACACCACCCCCTGTTCCCCCGACTCACTCCCCCGCACTCTTTTTCCCTTCTTTATTTCTTTGTTGCCAATAAAAATTTGGTTAAAGTGCATTTTTCTCTCCTAACTTTTAAAAACTTACAATTTTGATCCTCTAAATATAAAACTATAATTTTGTCCTTTAAGATTTAGCCCCATTGCAAATATGATTATTTTGGTCAATTTTGACCTAGTCAATGCATGTGTGGCATACCATGTATGTAAATAATGAATTAAAAAAATAAAAAATGTCTCATAATCATTTTATAAATTAAAAAATTTAAAAAAGATATTAAAAATTTAAAAAATCAGAAGAAAAAAAATTAAAAATAAAACCATGTTGTTCCTTGTTCTCATGTTGTTGCTTTATCTTTCGATCCCAGAAACAACACATAGAATCATAAAGATCAAAACATATCTATTACAAACTAAACTTTAGCTTTACAAGGAAACAAAACTAGAAGAGCTTAAAATCTATTTCTCACGTTGCTTCCCATGTTCTCTCACTCTCAGATCTACACAATACCCAATCGATCGAATCCCAACACCTTCACACCAACAGTTTCTCACGTTGATTCAATCTGGGTTGGAATTAGCAATCAGAATCCTTGATTGAAAGAAACTTTAAAAAAAAATATTTTCCCTTAAACCCGCGATTTCTCCCCCAAATTGGATCCATTCCGTTTTCTTCAGGTTTCCAGCGGAGGAATTGGATACAGATTGATAAATGAGTTGGTTTGTTTGAAACTCAAAATCAAAATCAATTTGGTTTCTATTCGGTTTTCTTAGTTTGTTGAAGATGGTGACAGTAGTGATGAGTTGGATGAACATACTGTTGGAATTTTGCAGGAAGCGAATGAGTTGGATTGAGATTTTGCTTGTGCTTGATTTTTGCGGAGGGACGAAGAAGGAAGTCGAGGAAGAAAAAGAGTTTTTTTGTATAATTTTTATAATTTTATAAATTCAATTTCTGGGTTTGGACTATAATTTTAATATCTTTTTAAATTTTTTTAATTTATAAAATGTTTATGAGACATTTTTTATTTTTTTAATTCATCATTTACACACGTGGCATGCCACATATGCATTGATTTAATCAAAATTGACCAAAAGGACCAAAGATGCAAAGGGGCTAAATCTTAGGGGGCCAAAATTGTAGTTTTTATACATAGGGGCCAAAATTGAAAATTTTTGAAAGTTAGGAGGGGAAAAGTGCATTTTAGCCTAAAAATTTAGAAAAATCTTACACATCCATTTCGTATGATTTTAAAAAAAATAAAAAATAACTTTTCTTACCATGCAAGTTTGTCATGTATTGTTTTGTCATCAGTTGTCATATTCTTGGGTTATGTGTTGTTCTCTTTCGTGTTATTGTTCTCCCTTGTATTGTTCTTTGTCGTGTGTTATTGTTATTATTATGACTTGTGTTGTTCAGTTAGTTTATTGATTTTTGTTTGAGTGTATCCTTCTATAATGAGATTTTTAGTATATACACTCAGCGATAATGACAACCCATCACAGGTCGTCCCCAATTACAATCAAATTCTTTTCTTAATAAAAAAAAATTGTTGTAATTGGCGACAACCAAATTATATATATCATTTTAAATAAAGGGTCGTGCTAACATGTGTTAGACCCATGTTAAAAATTCCACAAATAGCAAATATTTATTTATTGAGAACAAATAATTTTCAATAACATTAATTTCCACTTTTTGTATACTAAAGAAACGTGTTAGCATTTCCGATAATTAAAATGTAATGCATTGTTATAATCATAATTGATTTGGGCATGTCTATGGACTACCTTTGGGAAGTTGGTCTTCGTGGCATATGTTCTTTATTGAACCTAGCAACCACCATGCCACACCAACATCCATTGTTCCAGCTAGAAGAGTACCTAAAATCCGAGGCATCAATTTTATCAACACCATTAGTATTACTATTCATCATTTAGAATAACTATGAAAGGAAATAGTATGCATGAGACATACTCAGATAGAATATACCTGAACTATAAAGCAAGGGCAGCGGCACCATTGATCGAAAGTGGAATGATCATGATCGCTTTGATTTTCTTTTCCCCTTCTGCGGTTATCTCCCTTTGAGGATGTTTATAGGGTTTCAGTAGTTCTTCTTGGTTTGTTCCTTTTATGCTTTAATCCTCTGTTTATCTTTCCTTTTCTCCTTTTCTCTTCATCAAAATATCCCTCATTTTTGTTTTCCCTGGTTTTCTCTGAGATTTGATCTTTTCTTGAAACCCTTCTTGTTCTTTCATGGAGTCGCTACCTTCATCACCCATCATGAATCGCACTGATCATCAGAACCACCTCAGTTCTGATCTCATTCTCAATTCTCAAAACCAAACTACACACAACACAAATTCCTTCTTGTTTTTCCTCAACTCTGTGAACCAATCTCCTGAATCATCTCAATAATCTGCTGCGAGGATCACCCATAACAATACCCCATCCATTACCCATAACAACCATTGTTACCTTAGTAACCCTCACACAAACCTTCAGATTCATACCATGCAATATCATTCACCCAACATCATTGTTACATCTCCGGTCTTGTTCCAACCCTTCAACAATCAAGAACCATCTTCAACCCACCAAGATTCCCAAGCCCACCACCATTCTTCCCCCCGACCTTCTGCTAGCTCACCACATATCCCAAGATTCTTTGTGTACTGTGAGGAAGAAATCTCAGAGGGTATTAATTCCTGCAAAAAAGCATATTGGGTAAGATAATTACTGACAAACATGTCCATATAAGTTCTATACAATCTGGTATATCGGCTATTTAGGATTCCCCTGCTGGGCTCAACATTCAAGAACATGAAGGTAATATTCTACAGTTCTACATGGACAACATTGAAGATCAAGAAAAGATTCTGCAGAGGAATCCATGGATCTTTCGCAATTCATGGCTCCTGCTTCAGCCATGGGACAGAATCACTGATCCCAAAAGCTATATTTTTGATCAAGTCCCCATTTGGATCCAGTTATGGGGACTGCCTCATCATTGCAAAACAAAAGCCATGGGTAAGAGCATAGGCAGCCTCCTAGGCCAGGTTTCTGAAGCAGAGTTATATAAATATTCTGGGAAAAAAGTCATAATCAAAGTTAAGGTGGACATTCATGTCAGAAACCCAATCATTCCAGGCATACACATAGGCAACACTATATATGGCACAAATTGGATAGATTTCAGATATGAGAACCTGCCTCAAATGTGCTTCGACTGTGGCCTAGTAGGACACCCTGAGAAATTCTTCAGAAACCCAAAGCTGGAAGTTGAAGAAGCTTCCCTTCTAGGTCCTTGGATTAGATTCAACATCTATTGTAGAAGAATAATATACCCAAAAGACAGGAAATTCTACAGCAATCCTATCATGGCTAAAAATTATGGCAATAATAGCCCATCAACACCTGAGGATCTGCTTAAACAACTAGAAGACATGCGCATACAAGAAGCTAAGGAGATGAATCCACCCTTGAACCCCCTGAAGCGCCCTCATGAAACACCTGCTAATAGCCCTACCCAGAGTCATACTACTATGCAACATCTCAATTGGAATCCTACACAAATCAAGTATATGGAATGGTCAGGGAACACTACTTCAGTCACACATCAAATTGAGAGTGTCAGCTCCTTAACTCAAGCAAAAAAACTCAAAGTGGCTACTAAAAACCAACACAAACTAATGGCAGGTCTGCAAGAGCAGGCTGGCCAAGGGAGATGAAGATCATATCATGGAACTGTTAAGGGACTGGTAATCCCCAGATAGTCAGAGCCCTCAAGAAGCTCATTTTAACCAGCAAACCTGATATTGTTTTCCTCATGGAGACTAAAAAACTTAAGTATAAGTCCTCTACTCTTTGTAATATAGGTGATCTAAATGGTAATTTTTTTGTTGATTGTTCCACTTCTGGTGGAGGAAAGGCAGGTGGCCTTGGTCTGTTATGGAACAAAGAGTCTGTTAACATTGATATTAAAGGTTTTGATTTTCACTATATTGATGTGTTTGTCTCTGCTCACACCCCTAATTCTCCTACTTGGAGAGCCACTGACATCTATGGCTACCCCCAAAACCATAACAAGTTCCTTACTTGTAACTTGATTATTGATCTGTCTAACACTATCCATAATTCAGCTTGGCTGCTTTTTGGGGATTTTAATATTGTTTTAAACAACAATGAGAAACAAGGGGGCAACCCTATTGATGCTAATATTGCTAACTGCTTTAGAAATACTCTTAATGTTTGCCACTTGAAGGATTTAGGTTATCATGGCTTACCCTTTACTTGGGCTAACAACCATGACCCTGAATCTTACATTCAATGAAGATTATATAGATTCCTAGCTAATGAGGAGTGGTGCTCCATTTACCCAAATTTTAAAAATCATCACCTGCTTAAATTTAAATCTGACCATTGCCCTATTATTTTGGACTGTCTTACCTCCTTTACTTGTCATTACAGATATTACAAACCAAAAAAGTTTGAACAATTATAGCTCACTGATGAGCACCACAGAGATATAGTCCAAGATCAATGGAATCACACCACTGGGAACATTAAATCTAGACTCCGGGACACCTTAACAGCTCTACACTCATAGGGCCACCAAACTTTTGGAATCATCCCAAGAAAAATTAAAGACACCCAAAAAGAGCTCCTGAGATTGGCTACCCATAGTGATCAATAGGAGATTCCCAAACCAACTTTTTTCTACCATCATGAAATGTGTTACCATTGTCTCATTTCAAATACTCATAAATGACCAACCCTTAAATCCCTTCACACCCCAGTGTGGACTAAGACAAGGGGACCCCCTCTCACCTTATCTGTTCCTCATTTGTGCTGACGTCCTTTCTAACCTTATCATCAAAGCCCAAGACTCTAAGATTATCCAAGGAATCAAGATAGCAAAGGAGGCACCCAGAATATCTCACTTACTGTTTGCAGATGATAGCCTTATATTCTGCAAAGCCACCATTGAGGAGGCCCAAAACATTAAAGACATCATTACCAAGTATGAGAGGGCTTCTGGCCAAAAGGTAAATTATGATAAATCAGAGATTATCTTTAGTAAAAAGACCAATGAAGATACCCATAACAGAATCCTCCAGATTCTCAATATGAACAAGGTTGAGAACTTCTCTAAGTATCTTGGTATTCCTACCCACCTAGGAAGATCAAAGAGACAGGTGTTTGATTTCATTCAAGACCGTGTCCTAAAGAAACTCAAAGGATGGAAGGAAAAACATCTATCTTTTGCTGGCAGAGGTACCCTTATAAAAATTGTCGCCCAAACTATCGCCACCTATATTATGAGTGGCTTTCCCTCCCTAAACACTTCTGCCACAAATTGGAGAGCCTTATTTGCAAGTTCTAGTGGGGAAGTTTTGCTGACACTAAAAAAATTCATTGGATCAGTTGGTCCAAAATGTGCAAGGCAAAAAAGAATGATGGTATGGGGTTCAGAGGTCTTAGAGGATTTAATGAAGCCCTCATTGCCAAGCAAAGTTGGAGAATCATAACTCAACACAACTCCCTCATGGCTAGAGTCCTGGAAGCAAAGTATTTCCCTCACAGCTCATTATGGGAAGCAACTCAGAAGAGTACCATCAGCTACTCTTGGCGCAGCATCTTGCAGACTCGTTGGGTCATCAAAAAAGGGAGTCTCTGGACTATAGGCAATGGGAAATTCATAAATATTTGGAAGGACAACTGGCTACTAGAGTAGAATAGATTCAAAGTTATTAGCACTAAACCCCCCATTGTCAGGTCACCAAAGTATGTGACCTTATTAACAGATCCACCAACAATTGGGATATGGACTCCCTAAACCAAAATTTTCTCCCTTTTGAAATTGACCAGATTATTAGAATTCCTCTCAACAATCCTACTCATGAAGATGAACTTATTTGGGCTTACAATAACAATGGGAGTTATATAGTGAAGTTTGGCTACCATGCCATTTGCCAATGGTCAGAACAAGAAACTGACAATTCAGGAAGTTCAATCATCATTCAAGACACAATTCAGAATAAACTTTGGAAGCAAAACATACCTCCTAAGCAAGCCAATTTGTTTTGGCGCATCCTCCATTCTGGTATGCCTGTTAAAAGTAACCTCATGAAAAGAGGAATATGGCTTGAACCTTTATGTCCCAGATGTGGCAAAGAAGTAGAAACCATCACCCACCTCTTCATGCAATGTGAGTGGGCACAGAGGACTTGGTTCGCATCTCCACTTACCGTCCAATTCCATCACATGCAACATGGAAATTTCATAGAATGGTTAAAACATCAAATTAGACATGAAAATCAGTATAGTATGGAAATGATTTCGACGTTGATTTATGGTATATGGAATGATAGAAACAACTTAGTATTCCAAAATAGAGATCTACCTATTAGTGAAGTTATTAACAAATCTATGAAGGCTCTTACTGATTACTAGGTGCAAAACCTTAAGCTTAAACCCATATCTACCGTGACCAAGCCTGACTGGAACTGCCGTGACATTAGCTGGAAACCTTTGGAGAATACATCCCTAAAACTGAACGTGGATGCTCACCTTATAGGTGATGGCCGTTGGGGTTTAAGGTTTGTACTTCGTCGGAGCGATGGAAGGCCAATCATGGTAGCAATGAAGGTGGTTAACATGTTGGGGGACGCTACTACTGCAAAAGCTATGGGAGTCAAGGTTGCGCTGGACTGGATTTGTGAAGAAAACAGGGAGAATGTAATCATTAAAAGTGATTCGAAGATTGTGGTAGAGGGTATCAATAGCCATAGGCTTCCTAAGGGTTATTGGGGTCTGATAGGAAACTACTGTAAGGTGAAGATGAAGAATCTCCATAGAGTTTCCCTTAGATGGGTTAGTAGACAGGGCAACTGGGCTGCCCATACCGCTGCCAATTGGGCTTTTCATGAGCCCAACAAGGAGTGGTACTGTAATTTCCCCACCCCAATTTTCGCTCATATACAAAAAGATATGGGTCTCTTAATATAATACCAGTTTTAGTTGTCAAAAAATAAATAAATAATAATTGAATAGTTGATATAATATTCTATCATTTAAATTGTTGATTAAGGTTAATCCATAAAATTCAACAATTCTCCCACTTGGATAACCATAATCAACTATTAAAATATAAGAATCGTGAGTGATAAAATATCAATCATTTATAAAAGCATTAGTTATTAAAATACAACTCGTTAGCAAGACCCTGTAACAATATAGGAAACACAAGCTTTAGCAGTGCACACATTGAATCTGATAGGGAAAACAAAAATCATACACTTTAAATATAATGGATCCACAATATAGTTATATAATTAAAAATATGTAATGCAAGAATGACCCAAGCATCTTAATTGTTGTAATAAACTTACATTAACCTAAAATATCATATACTTAATCAGGTTATTATGAGTTACAGTTAGGACGTATCTCTTCAAAGCTAGGTGTGGAGCCAAGCCCATTTTTTTTTTTATATTCAAACCTAAATTTTATACTAATTATCTTCAATTTAAAAATAAAATCACATATGAAACATTGGTCTAGTGGTAAAATGTAAGATCCGAGTATTTTATCTTATTTTTATGCTAAATCATTTTATTATAACATGACATAAAAATATTTTATTGGTATAATTTATTAAGTGATGATATTATTTCCCCTAAAATAAAAATTATATTATTTTCTAATGGTTTTATTATATGGTAAAATTCCTCATTTCTAATTATTTAGTTGATGTCTTATTTTAGCAAACTATATAAATATTTACTTTATTATATTAGAGTGGGAAAAATAGGTGACAATTATTAAGTTACTGACTTAGTTTTATTCAATTGTTTCTAGTTTTATGCTAGTTACTAGTTA
>Ga0209282_1001163_pt1 | contig 14119 bp, 9 predicted proteins | sample Mtrugardesep15_FD_187529 | JGI IMG/M metagenome (GOLD analysis project Ga0209282, IMG submission 187529) | Root nodule microbial communities of legume samples collected from California, USA - M. trunc garden sep15 (SPAdes) (version 2) | ecosystem: Host-associated > Plants > Roots > Nodule...
CCATGCCTATCAAATGGATAGCATTGTAGGGTATAGTATAGGCATCAAAGTTATTGGATCAAGTCTCAATCTCTTTGCTTTGAGGTTGAGATTGAGGTTAGTATACATCAAACAAATATCGACAATGTCTCCGATGGAGTAGCCCGATGATAAGGGTTAGGAAACTGAAGGAGTTCTATGTAGCAAGTTCAAAGTTCAATCCCTCGACAAACATTTCTCCCTCCCCTTAACTAATTAATCGCTAACATTTGTCTATAAAAAAGAATATCAACAATTAATGTTAAAAGAAATTGTATTTGGTCAATACTCAATAGCAACTTCTGTTTTGATGAGTGATGAGTTCGTGCTACTTGTAGGCCAATGTTTTGTCTCTTGTTTTAAGTGGAGAATCATCACCATGAATGAGGCCAAAACCAATTGCATTGATTGTTCAAATCAATGCACTGGAAGGGGAAAGGGGTTACTGTGAGTGTGAAGTGCCCTTATCGGCAATACCTTAGTTCAAGGAAGGAATATTGATTTTCTGCTTCTCAATGTGAATTCTCTTTTTCTTACATAATCATTTAAGTGGCCCCTTTCTTTTCTCTTTATTACTTGCAATTTAAGCCACACATACGGTTGCTAAAGCATTCAAGGGCTAATTATTAACTATCGGTAGCTTATTTACCACATGTTATGAGGAGGAACTTGATTCATTCAATCTTAGATTTAATTTGGTTCAGAATTGTTGGCCAATCTAATCACTGATCATCAGAAAGTTGGAAAGGCAAAAACAAATTCATTTATTTGAATATCCATTTGTTTACATATCGCTTAGTTGACTTCCGCAGGTAACGTGATTATACATTTCCTTGTGCAACTAAAATTGTGGCCACAACATCAATGTTTTTGAGGTGTTCTTAATCATAAATGTGGTTGTTTTAGTACTCGTTTGGAATCACAGTGGATACCTCACCCACCATGTGTTTGGCTAATGCTCCATATTGGAGCTTCTGTATTTTCACGTTTTTCAAGCCTTATGACGCGAGAATTTATATGCCAGCGTCCAACCAAACATAGGCATAGTAGCGTAATTTTCCATAATGGCAAGAATATTTTAATCAGAATCATAACTAATGAGTAAAGAGCCACTCCTATTGGTACTATCGAGTATGACTCATATTTGTTGATAAGTGAAGAGTTACTTTAGCGTAGCTAGCGAACCTGAACCTAATCTTATACATTGGACCGTAGTAGTATTTAATAACAATTTGTAATATGCAATCATAAACTTGAATAATCAAAAATCAAATCAATCACTTTGTTGTTGGAGATGTAAATACAATTATTCCAAGATATATTAAATCAAATCGATTTTGACACTTTTTCGTAAGAGAAAAAAGTGTTAACGAAAACTCATTATCAAAGATCAAGATATATTACATTTTCTGAGCTTATCTCTGGCAGTCTGTTTTCTAACTATCAAGCTTAAAAGTTATCAAAGGATAAACTATACCCTGAATATAAAAGTGAGGCACATAAATTAAGAAAGGATAGTAGTACATCCCAGCTACCAATCATTGTCTGCATACAATGAATAAGCATCCACATATAAGCCAACTATAAAATAATATGGTGTGCACTAACCAACCTTTTAGTTGCAATTGGTCAAAGTTTTAACATGTTTATTAATGGTATGATTTTTTTAGACGCATGCTTTGTAATATTCACTCACCAGTAGTTTCCAAAAACCCACTCATGATCTCAGCTGTTACTACGAGTATTCGGGGACCTCAAAATAAATAAGTAGAATGTTCGAATAACATGAAGCAAGCCAGCCTGGCTCTGCCAGAACTTAAAACAAGTCCAAAACTCAATTAAGCTGCCATTCGTGTGGATATGTGACAGTGCCACCCATGTATCCACCAACAAAGCCTTCAAATTTATTTGGTTACTTGTGTTTTTTTTGGGAATTTGTCTGAACTCTTGCCCTAAAATGTTTTTATTTTTAATATTGGTTCTCAATATGGTTCGTGTCGAGTCTCCCTACAGCCAAAGTTCGTACCACCAAGGTTGCACATACCTAGCAATGTGTATTCTTGGATTTTAAGTCTAACTCAACATCACAAAATCGACTTGATACATAAAATATAGTGAGTGACATGAACAATTTAGGATAAACTCAAATTACGATTTTAATTCAATTCTACAAAACCAATTTGTAAAGCGGAAAATGTTCATGTTATATAAGCTCTGATTGGAAGATATCTCTAGTAAATAGAGCCAAGATTATTAGTAGTTGAAAATGACTTTTTGTTGAAAGTTGTTCTTTCTGATCAAGTTCTTAGCATTGTGGTCCAACAGGAGCAGATTAAGACACTTCTAGATTACAGCATTGATCCATGAGGTTCATAGATAATCAATGCTTAAAAAATAATTACAAGATCCATTTGAAACATAAGTATGATTAAATGACGAATAAGCTTTGCCAATAAGTATGATTAAATGATGAATAAGCTTTTCCAATTCTAGACAGCTAAAAAGATCTGGAAAATTTGATAAGAAAAAAAAGATGTTGAAAAGGAGAAAAGCTAAAGAAAAAAAGGGTCTTAAGAAAATAGCAAATGGAAATCTCAAAAGTAAAGATGCAGCTATAGCCTAAAGTGACTTCAACATTAAACAGTGGAATGGACCTACCACTTTGTCAATGCGTATGAACTTAACACATTAAAAAGGACGATATAGCCTTTATTAGCAGGTGTTTTTATTTCTTATTTGTCCTTCAAATCTTCAATCATGAGTAAGAATAATGTTTTGTGCTCGACAAAATCATTTTAAGCCTAGCAACATTTATAATGGACGAAAACTACTTTGAAGAGGAAGTTTTATGTTCATATGAACCTTCCCCAAATACCTTGTGTGTAAGAGATTGGAACAATAATGACATGCGATTTGTTTTCTTTAATCATAGAGATGAGCTTCAAAGTGTATATGAACTACAAACAATTAGTATGCGCTTGCACTTGTTATTGCTTTACTAAATGTTCATTATTAGAGAGATTCATTATTGCTTCTATACATTATGTAGATTCGAAAACAAAGTGGTCTTAATTAACACTAAGTATAGAGAAAAGTGAGGATTGATTAAACATCCAATGATTATTTAGAGAGTTGTTGGAATGCACAACCAATATAGTACAAGAAATGACATCCTGTCTTTAAAATGTAATGTAATTTAGCAATGTTTCGAAGGTAGCATAAATTTATGTTGGGAACCTGAGCTAAGCTAACGTTATTTACCTTAAATAGATGTCTTCGTTTGACTAATTTACTTTTAAGGTCTTTCTTAGGATTCTACAATTGATCTAGGGCTAGTGAGCATTTTTCTATTTTAATTATTAGTCTTGTTAACAAGTGTCGTAACATTTAAAAATGGCAATAATTGATAACTTTTATGTATAAAAAGTAGTTTTTTAATATTTCAATGTGTTGAATGCAAAAAATTCAAGATAAAATTTTCACTTTAAACTTTTTAACAAGTGTCTTTAGGGTACTTGTTAACATTTTTCTTTAATTATATCATAGACAAAATTAGAGTTTTGATACTCCCTCCGTTTCTAAATATAAGCAAAATTGACTTTTTTGGTTCATTCATTCAATGATATATGCGGTCCATATTATGAACCACATACATCATTAAATGAATGAACCAAAAAAGCAAATTTTACTTATATTTAGAAACGGAGGAAGTACACTAATTTTTGTTTTTTACAGGAACAAAACCAACTCATTTCATTGAAAATATCATACTAGCATAGGACAATGATCGCGACATAAAAACTAACATGAGACAATGATGTCATGGCTAACAAATAAGCCACATTGTTTGTTTGTCGCATAACAAAATTATCATAACGTTTGATAAACTAGAAAATAAAGTCTTACAATAGTTTAAAATAGCCCCTAATTCGGAATCGGTACTAATTTTGTTGGAGATGCCATCAGCCACTTGCTTAGAGTCAAATTCTATGGACACCGTTGGTAAACCCCTATTGCCAAGCCAAATTATTGCCTCTTTTAGACCATATGCTTCCGCTTCTTGTGGATGTGGAATGCCCTGAAACCAAATTGTTTTTGTTGCTATATACTCGCCATTATCTCCCCCTAGACACATTATTATGTCGTAACACATTTGATCCTTGAAAATTTTCGCAACTACACTGCATTTAACCTCACTCATGGTTGGTTTTCTCCATCCAACCACGTTGTTGTTACTATTATGTGATGTACAAGTACTCCTACCCGAGTGTGAAACAAGTATCCATACGTTGTTGCCTTTGCACGCACCTGCTGTCATTGATACATACAATGATTCACGCGCCAACCTAACTGACATTTTAGATTGTATTTCAACATAATTTCATAGTTTCTCATTTCTACGCTTCCAAATACACCATAGTCATATCAAACATATCATGAGATAACAAATGAATATACACTAACTACTTATTCACTTGTTTAAAAAATAAATGAATATTTAGAGCTTAGATATGAGAAGAGACGAACCTAAAACATTAGTTCCTTAAGTGAAAGAGTCCTACCTATATCCTAATATTGATATCCTTTAAAAACCGACTTCTATGCCTTGAAAGCATAATTTGACCCCAAAACACACAATTAATAAACCAAGCTCGGCACATATTTTGTAAGCAATAAAAAAACAAAACATGATTTTTATATTGGCAGCAGCACAAATTAGTACATCTTTCGGTCACTATTATAAACAAATATATATATTTTAGATTCATTCAATTAATGATATATATAGTCTTTATTATAAATGAAATATATTATTTAATGAATGAATCTAAAATATAAACTTTTACTTATAATAGTTACCGGAGATTGTAGTTATTACCTTAAAGCATCTGTCCTACAAAAATTGTCGTTAGTTACGGTGAATCAGCACGATTGGCTATATGCATTTGCATGAGTCCATTCATAACATATAAATATACTACTTAGTTACACTACCATAATTTATTTTTTTATTATATAGTGGCTAGAATTCACCTTATAAAATAAATAAGTGGGGTGTCCGAGGTTCGAACCCCAACCATTACATTTAATAATGCATTATTCTATCAACTGAGTTATGCTCACGAGTCACGAACCTACAATACCATAATTCTATTAATTAAGAAAGACGTCTATGGTCCCTTAACTTGGCATGATGCGACATTTTATTATACATTAAATATTTGTGACTCACTGTTCTATAATATAGTACTATCATATTCATTCTACGTACCAATAAGAATTTTATATTATCATCATTAAATTTGCCTTTTCTTTTTCGACGTACACATGTTACTATATACATATTTTGTTCAAAATTCAAAGTATGTACCGCACTTTATATTATATTCAATCTTTTTTCTTATGAAATATTCAGTCTAAACTTACAAGTATTAAAACATAAATGAATCAATAACTCTCACACACACATTTCTGTAAGCATACGTAAAATACCTATATTTATTTTATAAACTACAACTTGCACGGTTTTTTTCCCTTCAAGATTTAGAGGCAATATTCACACATATTTTTGTTTATTTTTAATTATTGTTTTAAGGTTATTTGTACACATACAAAAAATGTCCATGAATTGTGTTACTTTTATACAAAAAATATCCATGAATTGTGTTACTTTTAATGGAACTATTTTCTTTTGAATGGGTATTTACCTTTTGTTTTTTTTGTATAATACTCTTGATTAATATTATCCTTTACACATATTTCTCTTTATACAATAAATAGTTATGCATGATTTTACTACAAGAAATATTGAAATTAGAGAGGAACACATTTTTCAAATATTCTAAAACAAATTTTCAAATAAATGGTTAGATATAAACCCAATTTTAGTATATCAATCTTTTTAATAGCTTAATATATATTTTTACTTACTAACACCATGCTTTTTATTTCTTTTATCTGTAATCAAAACAAATTAGTATTCAAATGTATTGTTTATTAAATAACATTATCATTTTCTCAAGTACGTTTTTTTAAAATGATCATTATTATTTTATTGGAACAGATATATAAGAAGAGAGCAAGTGATTTAGTTCCATGTCCCCCTTGGACTTTTTTTTAAATAACCCCCCTTCGACATGTTTTCTATCATGTCAAAAGTGCTTGCGATTCAACTAATGAACTTTATTTTTGTCCTTTACCAATTTTTCTCTATATGATTTTCCTTCATCAGCAAGTTGTGCTGTATTATTGAATTCAATGATTTCATCATATGACCCCATTAGTTTTGTTTCTAACCAACCATGAAACGAAAACTAGGAGCTCTTGATAAGACAAATTATAAATGGTTATTTCACAACAGCTTGACAAACTTTTCTTTTTAATGTATTTTTTAGTTTCTCATAAATTTTTTAGTAGAAGTTATTTTATTTGAGACATTATCAAACACTAATTTAAAAATATCTTTTTTATTTTTTTTGAAAGAACTAATTTTAACCTCCATTGCATTTTTTCTCATATAAAATTTTATTTTTAATAAAATGTTGTCAAACTTTCGGAAGGCACGTGGGTAATATGTATAACATGTTTTTTTTTATTATTTAACTTTCTAAAAATACTTTCCTAAAAAAAAAAAATCTAAAAATACTATTGACATTTTGAATAATATTGTACTCGGACAATTTTTAAAAACGTTTAATATTAAATCAACGTTCTTTTTTCCTTAAAAAAAATTAAATCAATGTTCTTTTGTTTAGTAAAAATAAATTAAAATTGGGCTTTGGCCCTCTTGTTTTCCAAAAAAATTAAATAAAATAATACCAATTATTCAACCAATAACTCAATTATACTACTTTAACTAATTGTGGGAATTAAGAAAATTGGTGTTGTTATTAATTTTATGGTCATGTTAATTAGTGCTTCAAACACTTGTTAAAAAACCTAAAAGAGAAAATTTTAAGTTAAAAAAGACATTTTTTTAACTTTTAACGCATTAACTGCACAACTTTTAATACAAATACTCCTTCCGTTTCTAAATATAAGCAAAATTTAATTTTTAGATTAATTCATTTAATGATGTTTGTGGTCCATATTATGAACCACATACATCATTAAATGAATTGACCTAAAAAATAAATTTTGTTTATATTTAGAAACGAAAGGAGTATTACTATAGTTGATTCTTTAATAGTGCCCCATGAACACCAATTTGCATTTTCCTTAATTTTATTGATAGTTTTGGTGTGTATAGAGTCTTTAGGTGGTTAAGGGGGAACTTTAGGTGTTCTTAGACTGTTTCTAAGTGCAGCGGATGAGAGAAAGGTTAAGTTAGATCTTCTCTTGGTCTGACATAGTGCAGTGTGGTCTTTTTAAAGATATAAGAATTAAGTCAATTTTTTTAGGAAGACAATATTTGAATACCAACGGGAGGATAAGATCAAGTTCACTTTGTGTGAAGGGTGAGAATGGGCTTGGTCGAGCTAGGTTTTGCAAAGCCTAGTCTGGTCAGTTGGTACTAATAAAAATTTGTGGGTTGTATAGAGTGCAGCTACATGTGTATATGTCTTCCTCTTTTTTTCTGCTTGTTTGGAGTGAGGGCTTTTTTGATGGGAGTTGAGTTGAAGTTTGGAGTGGTGATGTTTGGTGTTTTATCGGGATCAATTCTTTTGAAATTTAGCTTGAAGCTACAATTTATAGTTTTGATTAATTCAACTCAAGTTTATATAAATGTATCTAAACAAACTTGCGCTTAAAGATTCTACATAGCTGTAAAATCGAAGTCTTACAAAAATAGGGACTATTCAATTGAAAAAAGTAAATAAATATAAACTTAACTTTTTACATCCTAAATCTCTAATAATGTTGTCATAGTACGGACTCAAAGTCCGGTGCATAAGCATTTAAGCATTCTTCAACACGACGCAAACAATAATCCATATACTAATGGGTCGAAAGTGGTGGGATCAATAATTAAAAAATGAAAAGATAGTCAACTAAATAAGTTGCTATATATATACTCAACGAGGCCAATGGAGAGATTTAATTCGTAGCTGTTTCCAATAACTTTCCTTTTTTTACTAGATGACGGTTAAGATAATGTTGTAAATCAAATAAACTACGTTTGACTACTCGTTTTACAACATTTATTTTATTTATTTTTTTACAATATCTTGTTGAGTTAGGACGACATGGTAAGTTGCTTTGTCTAAAGGAACGATTATATACAATTTCAGCATTATTGAGAGTATGTGTGGAATTTTTGTCCTATAGGTTACCTCCATACCAAAAACATCATGGTCGAGTTATTGTCGGATATTAAATTTAAACATCTCTTCTGATCGAAATTTAAATTTTGATTCATCACTTTATAAATGTATAACCTTTTGCTAGACTCAACCCTTTATGGTTGTGTGGGTTTACTTTTATTTGATACAAAATAATTTCCCCTACTTAAAATTGAATTTGACATGTTTAAATATTTACAAGTAGGATAAATAAATTAAGTTTTACTTCCCTAATAATATTGATACAAAATTGATATTTTGAGCTTTTACTTCAAACATAATTTTCAGTCTCAAATTAAATCTTCTTTAAACTCTCACTTGTATAAATATATAAACTCTATTGTTGAATGATTCACATGCATGCAAATGGAAATTTATCTAGTAGATAAGAAGTTTATTCATATCACACAAAGATCTTAGTTCAACTCTCGTCAGAAGCGTAAAGACCTCATTATGAGCAATTCATAAGTCTGTCAGTGTTATCTGAATCTTAGGTCTGTCTTAATCTCTAGTGAGCCTCCGACGTAGAACTCATCTAAATTATAGTTTTTTAATAAAAAAAATGATCCCACAAATTATTCACTGTGCCCGGATTATTGGTGATGCTGACTTTTAGGCATAAAAATAAAAAGGGCTGTTGATGATGAAGCTCGAAAGACAGGACATATTACATAATATATACTTATACTTGTATTTACATTTTACAAGCCAGTGTCATTATACAGTATACTTCCAAATCAAATCTACCTTCATTTCATTATTCATTTCCTTTGTTTCTTTCTTTTTTTAAGCTTATAAATACTCTGCAAGCAAGCACATTGTTGTTATTAGGAACCACTTGAGAAGGTCACAACCTGCTTTTGATACAGCTGGCATTTCATTGAATCTCTCATTCTCCCATATGTCTTTGAAGCCAACCTGCACTATTCATGCTATTTGCACCTCCTTGATTAATTCATCATCACATTCTTCAATCCTACTTCCTCAGTTTGTTTGTGATTAAACCTTGTTCATATTTATATCAAAACAAAAAGTCATGTAAATTACACTTTGTAGTGATTTGCTTGGAATTATTTGTCTTTCCTTAACCTTCTTTGGTGGGAAAAAGAAAAAAAATACTATGGAAGAAACATTTGTACCTTTTGAAGGTATCAAGAATGATCTAAGAGGAAGGTTAATGTGCTACAAGCAAGATTGGACAGGTGGAATCAAAGCAGGTGTAAGGTATATTCTTATAAATCATATATACTACATAGTTTTTTTTTTTTTTTACAGAATATACTATATAGCTATTAGTGGTAATTAAGATTTAGATTATAAAGTTTTCTGACCAATTGATATAACTTTCATAAATGCTTTGATTCACTTTACAGGATTTTGGCCCCCACAACATACATATTTTTTGCTTCTGCAATACCTGTCATTTCATTTGGTGAACAACTAGAGAGAAATACTGGTACTGAAATGAATATTCATAATTTAACTATAAGTATATTTTGGAATATGTTTTCATAATTTAGAAAAAATGAGTTAGCATTAAAATGTTTTGATTTGATACTTGCAGAGGGTGTTCTAACAGCTGTTCAAACCTTGGCATCAACTTCAATATGTGGCATTATACACTCAATCATTGGTGGTCAACCTTTACTGATTTTAGGAGTGGCAGAACCTACTGTGATCATGTACACATTCATGTTCAATTTTGCTAAAGAAAGACCTGAGTTGGGTAGAAACCTGTTTCTTGGATGGGCTGGATGGTAAATAACTCATTCTTTTTAATTTTGTTTTATTTCTCCAGTTTTCAGCCCCTATACAATTAGGTCCCGTTTGGATAAATAACTTAATTAGGTTTTGTTACTGGTTAGCACAAACGTTTATCATATAAGTTCTTATGTATACGCTATTTTTATAACAAAAATAAAATAAAGTCAAACTTTTTCATAAGCTATCATGGATAACTTATGGAAATAAGTTGAAAACAGCTTATGGACATGTCATAAGTTATTTTTAAGTTCTCCTGAACTGTCTCACAAGTGCTTATATCAATTGATTAACTCAGACAAGCCAATCAAAACATGTCCTCATTTATGTTCTAGTTCTGTCACTGTCATGTGGCTTACCATTGTCTTGTTTTCATTATTAACTTGATTTTGTAGGGTATGTGTATGGACTGCTTTGATACTATTCTTACTGGCCATCTTAGGAGCATGTTCCATCATCAACCGCTTTACCCGAATTGCGGGAGAGTTGTTTGGCATGCTCATTGCAATGCTTTTCATGCAGCAAGCTATCAAAGTAAGACAATTATCAAAGTTTACATTGGTCATTTATCATATTTATTCTATCTATCTATTTATCTACCTATTAATGAAGGTGTTAGTTAATGCATATTCACATGATATACTAAAGTTATTTACCAACATATTGTTGTCATTGTGTCAGGGACTTGTGGATGAGTTTCGCATGCCAAAGAGAGAAGATACGAAAGCAATTGAGTTTTTACCTTCGTGGAGGTTTGCTAATGGGATGTTTGCTTTGGTCCTTTCATTTGGCCTGCTCCTTACTGCATTAAAAAGCAGAAAGGCCAGATCCTGGCGTTATGGTAGTGGTAAGTGTTACATAAAGGCTCTTCAATCACACTTTATACATAAGCCAACTGTCTCCGCAACATAAAATTTCTGAATCAGTCACTGTTTGTAATCATTTGGTTTTCTAAGAAAATAATTTGTTTAACTTTAACCACAGGTTGGCTTCGCAGCCTTATAGCCGACTACGGTGTGCCTCTTATGGTCCTAGTTTGGACAGGTGTGTCCTACATACCAACTGCAAGTGTTCCAAATGGTATCCCAAGGCGCCTCTTTAGTCCAAATCCGTGGTCGCCCGGTGCCTACGACAATTGGACTGTTGTTAAGGTATGTAGATGAGTTCTCTGTCTATCCATTGTAACATTGTTTATTAACAAGATGGCTTTTGAACAAAAATTAATAATTGTACTAATTTGTTCTGAACAGGATATGGTTCAAGTTCCTGTTGTCTTCATAATTGGAGCATTTATACCAGCAACTATGATCGCAGTGCTTTATTACTTTGACCACAGTGTGGCATCTCAGCTTTCTCAGCAGAAAGAGTTCAATTTGAGAAAGCCATCTTCTTACCATTATGATTTGCTCCTTTTGGGATTTTTGGTATGACACTTCATTATGTCAATTCCTAGTTCATTAAACTTCAACTTGCTTAATTCTTTTTCTAATGGTAAAATTCATGTTTCTTGCTGAAAGACATTGTTGTGCGGCCTTATTGGAATTCCTCCTGCGAATGGAGTCATACCGCAGTCTCCGATGCATACAAAGAGTCTAGCAACTCTTAAACATCAGGTAAGACAAGTTAAAAATGTATCATGTAGAAAATTTCTTCCTGATTAATTTATAACTCTTAGTAATGTGAATGTGTCTAACTAAAAAAGGACCAATGGTGTTATTACAGTTGCTTCGTAACAGACTCGTGATAACCGCTCGAAACAGTATCAGCAAGAATGCTAGTTTAGGACAGTTATATGGTAATATGCAAGAAGTATACCATCAAATGCAGACACCTCTTATTTACCAGGACCCATCTGCTCGAGTAAGTCGATCCCAAACCTTCTTAAAATTTATTTTCTTGTTATTAAATCTTTGTTTATTATATGACATGTGTTGATATTGTAACAAATGATTAGGCACAAGGACTAAAAGAATTAAAAGAAACAACCATTCAAGCAGCTACAAGTATGGGAAACGTGGACGCCCCGGTCGATGAGACTATATTTGACGTCGAGAAAGAAATAGATGACTTGCTTCCTGTTGAGGTAAAGGAACAACGTGTCAGTAATTTGCTTCAATCAGTATTGGTTGGAGGATGTCTTGCAGCCATGCCTATTCTCAAGAAAATACCAACTTCGGTACTTTGGGGCTACTTTGCCTTTATGGCAATTGAAAGTTTACCTGGAAACCAGTTTTGGGAAAGGATCCTTTTACTTTTCACTGCACCAAGCAGAAGATACAAGTAAATAAAAATTCTATGTCTTTGATCCAATTTAATATATATATGTTTGATCTTATGTTCTATATATGATTGTAATAATGAACAAATTTTCTTTTATTGTGTAGGGTGCTTGAAGATTACCATGCTACTTTTGTTGAAACAGTTCCTTTTAAGACAATAGCAACATTCACAATTTTCCAAACCATTTATCTATTTATATGTTTTGGACTAACTTGGGTACCTATTGCTGGAGTCATGTTTCCTTTGATGATCATGCTCTTAGTTCCACTAAGACAATACTTTCTCCCCAAATTTTTCAAAGGTGCACACCTTCAAGACTTGGATGCAGCTGAGTATGAGGAGCAAACTGCTTTACCGTTCAACATTGCATCAGTAAGATTTCTTATCCGACAAGCTAAATAATCATAATAATAGGGTTTAATTTTGATATATTGTCAGTGCAAAATGTTTTACATTTTTAATGATCTAACAATTATGATTTATTAACAGCAATCTGAGTTTGGAGCTGGTGCTTCTCATATTGGAGAGGGTGAGGTATTTGATGAAGTTATCACAAGAAGCCGTGGTGAATTTAGGCATACTACTAGCAGTCCAAAGATCAATAGCTCCACTCCAACACCAAGAAGTGATCCTAGAAGCCGTCTGAGCCCGCGTCTCTCTTTTAATTCTCGTGTGGGCGAGTTCTCGACCGAGCAAAGTCCTCGGTCCGGCGTAAGAGGCACCAACAGTCCAATGACCAAAGAAATGAGATTGTCAGGTAGGGGAATAAGTCCTCTCAACCCTGATTCCAAACACCAAGACAAGAAATAATTTAAGACTTATGTCTTAGAATGATGTAGGAGGCTTATTTGTTGCTTCATTTCCAGTTTAATTTTGCTTGGCTTTTTATTGTAACTTGTAAAGTCTTTTCATTATCCTATATACAACAGGTGTATGTAACCAAAAGTATGGAGCTTCCTATGTCAAATTGTAACTGTTAATGTTATTATATTTGTGCAAATGTATATCATCATCAAGTTTGTTTCAAATTTCAATTCAATAAATGATGACTAGTTTGAGTCTTGTAATAGTTTTGAACATCACTTTCGATGAGTTTATATAACAATTGTGTTGTACTATTGTTCATACTTCGTAGCCCTTCTCGCATTATAGGAACCTCCAACGCAATTGAATTAAATATCCATGGATGTCAAATATGAGAACAATGAGAACAATTCTTGTACGTGAAAACGTAATTTCTCTAAAGCAGTTTCAGATTAGCACTAAGATAATTTGTAACATCTATATGCCTCACATGCATATTGTTTCAGACTGGGTTAGGGCCCATCCGAACCGGACTTCCACATCGATGGCTTGATACCACATGTAAAACATACTTATCGGTCGGTGGTCGCATGGTATCAATCAGCCGTGTTAATCCTCATATCACAACGGGATCCAAATGTCTAGTAGCATTCTCAACGGACTTTTCCGTTATTTTCCCTCAACGGTATTACTATATAAGGAGTTTTCTTCCTCTTAAGAAAATTATACACTATTTCAATTCACCGCTCACTCTTCTTAATCGTCACTAACTTGTGCGTCAAGGTGTTTGCAAATACCCCACCACAGCAGAGACCTTCTAGCTGCCTTGTCGTCCTCTGCCACGCTTCAACATCTCCAACCACCATTCGAGATCTACTTCCTATCACATATGTTATGCTAATGGAATTAAATATGATATCCTAATCCACGGCATGCAGCAAAATCATGTCACTTATTTATGTATAGCTTATGTG
>Ga0209282_1001164_pt1 | contig 14118 bp, 9 predicted proteins | sample Mtrugardesep15_FD_187529 | JGI IMG/M metagenome (GOLD analysis project Ga0209282, IMG submission 187529) | Root nodule microbial communities of legume samples collected from California, USA - M. trunc garden sep15 (SPAdes) (version 2) | ecosystem: Host-associated > Plants > Roots > Nodule...
AAATAGTAATAAATAATATAAAAACTATTCGATAGGTGGTGATAGTACTCAAAACACAAATGATAGTTTTTTCTACGGAGTTGAAGAAAAATTAAGTATTTTTTCACATTTGAGTTGCCTCTATTTATAGGCTGAAAATACTGCACTTTAATGCCCAAAACTTGTTCAAAATTTGGAACCAATTCAAGTCATTTAAAACTATTAATAATATGTGATGTATGAACTATACCATTCCGTCTATATACATCAAATTTCAGTTTGTGATTTATATAATTTGACATTATGAGAATATGACAAATTAATTGGTAATTAAAATCAAGTAATTCTCAACCCTGCTACGTGCTACCTTCTAATTTTTCGTTGATTGCAGTTTTCTTTCATAAATAAATATTTTACATACCATTTAATACTTAATGTCTTTTATAATTTTTTAACCCTATATTTGTTCAAATAGTGGTATATTCTTATATGATGCCCGTTGGTGCAATTCCTATATTATTATTAGAGTAAATTTTTTTGAAGGAATATTATCAGAAAAGTTAATAGTAGTGTTCTATTGTCAAATCGATGCAATTATATGAGGTGATATTGCCATTAAAAATGTTGCTTAATTTAGCAAATGAAACATGTAAAGTTTAATTGATAAATCAGATTATTGGAAAGATGCCACGTGGCTAAAATCTCATGTGGAAGACCGTGAGAAAAGTTGTATTTAATGTGTTCAATGTAAAATTATTCTCAATTGTATATAATATAGATAGATAGATATAGATAGATATAGATACTTTTACTAAATAGTATTTCACCCACTTTATATTTAACTCACATTTAATCATAATCAATTATACAAAATCAACTCATTAATAATTAATTTTCATCATCACATAACCAAACACACACTAATTAAACATGAGGAAATACTTTGGGAATCTCAAAAAGTCAATGATATCACGTATGGGACAAGAGGGATATCTTCCGCATATAAAAAAAAATCAATAATACTAATAATATGGACATCATCTGATTGCTATTTTTTTTTTAAATAGACGAAATGATAAAGCCATTATAAATTCATGCAGAAGTGGAGGTACCGGGGTTTGAACCCCGGTCATGACATCAGTCCTAACAATTTCGACATTTTTTCAGTTGAGCTAGGACTTCTGGATATTACTATTATAATCATAAGAAAAAAAATTAAATTTTTAGATTTATTAAATAATTGACGTATATGATAATAATATAGTTCAATTATGTTTTTTTTGGACAAAAGTTCAAATATTTATATTAAATGAATAATTATTTTTTACTAATAACAACAGTGACGTATGAAATATTAGAGAAATGTTACGAGGATTTTGTTGTCCAACAATATATTCAAGATAATTATGATTTTTTCTCTCTCTCCTCTAATCAAGTCAATTGTTATATCTGGAGTATATTCGTAGAGGATAAATGATATCTGAACAACGATTTTTTTGACAACTTTCTCTCTCATATTTATATTATCTTTTTACTTTCTCTTTCTATTGTTTTGTGTCAATATCTCATTTTCTTTGTAAAATTTTGTTTATCTCAAAAGTTGTCGTATAAAAAATGGATGTTCACATGACACAACTCTTTGTAGAGTGCTAAATAAAAGAAAAAATAATATTGTCACGCGTGTGTAACGAAAAGTTAACCAGTGTGCGGATGTTTTTGCTAACATGGTTAATGTAGGTGACAAGACAATTACTAATTTAAAACACCCTACTTCAAAAGTGTCTTAGGTTTTACGTGATGATTGCATGTGTGTCTCGATAGTTTAGTTTTGTTGTACTTGTTTTTTTTTTCTTCGGGCCTAGGTCTCTTCTTATACAATTTTTTTTTAAAAATAAATGTTGGCAATTAGTTAAGTAGTCTGATGATTAGACTCACACATTGTAAGTATGGAGAAATGAGAAATTTGAGTTTCCAACTTCATCCCTTGCAAATCAATGCCCATGAAACTATCGGTTGAGCTACACTTACCGTTTCAATGTCCATTGAAATTTTAAGTCTTCAATTTTTAGTTATTGAAATAACATTCATCAAAACATTAACCATTTTTGGTTGGTTTGGTGGTGTTGACTTAAAACTTTTAAGTGTGCTACTCTCAAAGTCTCGAGTTCGATTCTATCATGCAAATTTCGATGAGTTAATTTGACTTCTTAAAAAAAAAAATGAAGATACCTCAATATTATTGGACACAAGGTGGTAAGAATTTATTCGTGGCCATTGACATGGGCTTAAGGCTAATGAGTCTATGAAGGTTTTCAAAAGGCAAAAGAAGCGTAGTGCCCACGCAGGAGATTTATTGTCGCCACCGTCGCATGCAGCGGCCAAGAGCAGTTGCTCTGCTTCATTGTGTGGGCCCCACACCATAATGAACGAGCCATCACGCAAGTAGCTTTTATTGTTATGCATTTTGTTGGTGAAGTTCACGTGAATCTGAAGCATTTTGTTAATAACATGAATGAAATTTTGAAACGCATTGGTCACTGTGATACCCATATTTGTTGCCATACCAAAGATCATGTAGTAAATGGAATTTTATTAGACCGACGCACAGTTTTTTATTTTGGTTGTGGAGTATAATTTAGGGAAAGTGTAGTATGAACTAATGGGTCTCAAATTGATGATGTGATAGTGTGTAGATTAAATATGGACTTAAATATGTGTGACAGTGTGCTTTTCGTGGATACAAAACCATAAAAATCTACCCATGATCCTATTTCTTCAAATTACACGCATAAGCATTAGTATTGTTGTGGTATATGCTCAGATTTTTGTATAACCCAAAAAAAGAAAAAAAAACCTATCAAATTGAGCAACAATAACTCCACAACTCAATTCAATAACATTCATCATGGTGGAGAAAATAAAATGAAATCTCGCAACAGTAGTGAAGAAATGTATACCACAGTTAATTTGTATAAAAAAGACAATCGATCCTTGAAGGTCAACTGAATGTAATCTATGATTTTCTACAAATAGCTGCAATGAATCAAAAGCTTGAGTTCGTGTTCACTGCTAAATCCTGAGAAATTTCACAATGCAGCCTACTAGTAGCTTACAACATCTATATTACCTAATTGAGTACATACACAGGCCATTTGGCTCCCTTCAATTTCTTTTCTCTCATTGGTTATCACAAACAATCAACCAAAGCTATTGAAAACCGTCCTCCAAACCAAAATATTTACTCCAGAAGACTAAACAAAAAATTTGAATCTATATAAGGAAGCACAGGTCACTAAACCGCAGTACTGCACTGCCGGTTACAATATTGTGGCGCATTAATCAACTTCACACTTTCAGAAAACTATCCTACAACTTGACTAAACTTTAAAACAGCATCAGGATCAAGTGGGAAAGTAAATCGAGATGTTTCTGGAACATGGTGTGGGATATGTCTTGGAGAGTCTTCCCACCGAGAACCCCTTATCTCCTTCTCATTGAGCTTTTGTGTGGCATAGTCTAAAGCAGACTCCAGCTCTACTATCCGTTCTTGAAGCCTAGTTTCAAGTAGTTCATGTAACCTTCTCTCCAGTTCAGCTGGAGGGACACCAAATGACATATCATAACTTGCTTCTTGAGGCTCCATTATTATTTCGCTAAAACTTGAACTCTCGCTTTTTGAACTGGAGTCATTAACAGCAACCTGCCAATTCACATTTTCAACAATTCTACAACTTAATAATAACCCAGAACAAAGTAAACACAAATATAAAATCAGCTAAGTTCCCAACAACTTACAAAGAGTCAAATGATACCGAAAATCAGTATATAATCACAAATTAATAATATAATTTTCATAACCTGGTGTCGGTCAAAATTCAAGAGTGGCCACTTTTGTAAAAGTACCCTCCTCTTGACACCGAAAGGGCATTACAGTGGAAACTCATCTGGATATTGTCTTTCAACTGATTGAAGAGGCTATTTCTGAATCAATAGTTGATAGATTTATGAAACTGGTGCTATTTGCAGAAAATTATAAAAAAGTAGCAAATCATAACAGCTCCCTGATTGTATATTGCTTGTAAATACATATATCCATTAAAGGCTCAACAAATATGAGAAAATATTAACTAAGGTATAATTGGTGCAAAATTATCACTTTCTTGGTTTACTCATCTAACTATACAGTTGTTCATCCCCTATCAAATTCAGGAAAAAAATATGATCATGAGAAATCAAACATTAAACAGTTTACCTCAACTCTTTCTTGTGGTGCGTCTTCAAATGCATCTTCTGCATCCAAATACAGCTGCAACCGTTGCAACTCATATTCAAATTCTGCCTGAAGGTCATTAATTTCTTCTGCACATTCATCTTGTTCACTTATATCATACTCTAGAAAACGATCACAACCCGTGTTGCTTTTCAACTCTAACTGAACATACGGCTTTTGTGAACTGATTGAAGGGTGACTATTAGAGCTAGAAACTTCTTGAATATCAGTGATGGAAAAGGCAAGAGCATCGTCACATTGTTTCAACGACTTAACAAGAACATCTTTATTTTGAAGTTCCCCTTTCATGTTTTGAAGGATTATTTCCATTTCCTTCCGCAACTCAACCATTTTACTAAGCTCATTTTTAGTTGTTGCAATCACATATAGCAAACCACACCCAACTCCTAGCTTAAAAGATGTACCATTCCAATCCAACTGCCCTGTAGAACACCAACACCATTATAAAGTTAATTACAAATCCAACCTTTCATCGCAAACAAGAAAACAAACATAGATAGCACATGTATTAAAAACTTTTCTTTTGAAAAATTTCAAAATAATTTTACCAGAAAAAGGCATTGAGATAAACACTCATGGCATTATACTAATTGAATATGATGATGACAGGATAAAAAGAACATTTTAGTGATTCATTCTATGAAATAAGAGTTCCCCAAACTAACCTTAACAAACTATAAAATTAACTGCAACTAACAGAGGATAGCAAATCAAAGAATCATGTGTGTAATAACAATTTCAAGAATTGTATTATTTGGGATAATTATACAGGCTTAGGTTCAGCTTACACAGTAATCAAGCATAGGCCGTAGCAAACAATTAAGTATCAATTGAATTTAAGATCCTCAAATTAGTTAATCATCATGAAAAAAACTCACAAAACTTCATCAATAACACTAATTACAGAGCAATTAAGCATAAACAGTAGCAATTAGGTATCAAATGGAGCTGAAATTCACAAATTAGTTAATCAAAATCAGATTACAAACAGATATAGATTCTCACTCGATTCTTCTTCGTTATCTTTCAATTCATTCATTATCGGCGATGACGGTATCTTCTCCCGGCGTTTGAGAATCCGACGATTCTTATTCGGCCTCATAGCCGCCAGCAACCAAGCAACAAACCGCCGAGGTGAATAGCATTTGGCAGAACGAGAAGAACGGTGTGGTGGTGTTTGATGAACGACGTCCATTGAAGAGTCAACGGAGTCGGCGGCGGCGGCGGCGTCTTCGTCGGAGAGAAGAATATCGGCGACGCGTAAACGACGGTTATGGGTGAAGTGGGAATCGGGGAAGGGAGAGAGAGTGATGGGATTGGGGGATTTAAAGAAGAGACGCTTCATTGATCGTACGGATGGATTGAAGAAGGGCATTAAATTCGAATGTGTGATGAATTGATGATAGTGATCGGTTCAACTTGAAAAGGTTTTGTGTAGGATAGGAGACATGGTTTTGGATTTTTTGGAGGGAACTTTTTGGTTCTTTCTTCCCTACCTAACAACTACGCCCTACCCTTATTGGCTCATATGCAAACTCTGCTCACAACAAATATCATCATTTTCATAATGAAAAAAATATATATTTTTTTTCAATGGATTGATTAAACAACTTTGATCACAACCACTTTTTTCATGTTGTGATTGGATTGGACAAAAACAATAGAAATAGAAAGAATTAGAGAAAGAATATAAACACATGTGAATACGAAAGAGAATTTTGTTTTAAAAGTTGTCAAAAATAATTATACAAATATCATTTCTCTATTTTTAACCAAAATCATATTATATTATTCACGTTCCACCTATGTTGACAGCTCAATGAACGACTAATAAAGAAAAATTATAAACAAACTAAGTGTATATAAAAAGAGGGAGAATAATTTTTTTTTAAAAAAAATAGGGAGAATAAATGAAAGAAAAATGCTTTTTCTTGCAAAGAATTTGTTAATAAACATGGAGAACGACTTATATTGCATGTTTCATCACTTGTTTTAATGAATTATCTCAAGTGAAATTTTCTTAATTTTCCTCAATTGTTACGTCTACATCGTCAAATATGAGCAAGAAATTTAAGAGTGGTGATACACGTACATTCATAGGTGACATACACATTTAAACCTCCATATAAATATGCGACCTGTGGCCTAGACCCCACAAACACTTTGTTTCTCTTCCCTCTCTCACCTCTCATAGTTGAGGGTGTATGGGTGGTATGAAAATATGAGTGGTCTACCAATCATTTTACGAAAAATACTAATAGATAAAAGAGTTATGGGCACTAGTTAAAAAAGTTAAAAATAGATTTTTTTTATTAAAAACAACTTTTTGACTTTCATAGAGCGAATCATCCTACTTTTTATCAATTTTTAATGTAAATTTTTCATAAGAATAGACTCTTTAACTAATGCTCCATGGACAGTAATTATCATTTTCTTATATAAAATTTTATAGAAAAGATGATGTTGACTTAATAGTGTGGATGTGCCGATAGAAAAATTAAGAGAATTAAACTTGAGAAAATTCATTCTCGTTTAACCTACTCTTCATGTGATGTTTTTTTTTTTGGAGAGCCGACTTGTAGGTTGTTTTGAATTTATTGATTTTTTTATTCTTATTTTAGTGTTTCTTTTATGAAACTATTTTTCGTATTTAATATTGCATTATGTTGGTGCTTTTTAATAAAATATTCTTTAAAAAAATTTATTTTATTAGAAAACATTTGCATAATGCAATATATTATACCTTTGCGGTCTAACTCTTGCACTCCTTTGTTGATTAGTGATTTTTTTGTCACACTAATAGTGCTTTTTTAAGTAATCTCTAGTGATTAGAAATTGGCCTAAATATATTATATATTGTCTGGTAAATTCCTAGTAGTGTTGATTAATAGGGTTGTTAGCACAAGTGTTTTATATGTCTGTTCCTGACCACCGAATTTAAAAGAGCAGATTGTTAGTTTGGATTTTCATATATTTTTTAATTTTAAAATATATATTTTTGACAAAGTTATAAAATATTATAGGTTAATTATTTAAATTGACCATGTAATATACACTTTGTCTGAAAATTGATCCTATAAAATAAAAAACATATATTTTAGCCTTGTAATTTGAGATTTTTCTTGTTTTTGACCCTATAATATATGCATAGTCCAAAAAAGTGATCTAGAAATTGAATTTTTTCAGGCATGTTAAGGACGTTAAAATATGGCTTTACACAAGAAAAAACTATATTTTTTCGACTAGAGACAAATTTTGTATGAAATTTTATCCTCCATAATTATGAATTTCTTAAACAATTTATAATTAATTTGTCTCTCGTTTGAAAACCGTAAAATTTTATTAGAAATGTTATGTTTTTAACTTGGTGATCATAACTTGTGTTGTTTGTTGTGATTGTTGTGATGTTTCTTATATTTATTTGTATTTTACAAAGTTGAAGTATTTTCCTTTAGAATAATGCTACTTATAACAAATTAGATTTTCATGACACATCGAGACGTATTTATTCAACTAACACAGTTTTGTTGACTTTTATATTTATCCACAACTCCCTTATGAATTCCAGCAAGGATTGTTTTTCATTGGTTAAATTCATTTTTGCGATGGGTTCATGGAAATTTGCTTCGCTTTGTATAACACTTATGTTTTTGTTTTTTTTACTGATTTTATACGTAGCTCCAACCGATTTTTTTATTCTTTCCAAATTGAGATATCATTATTTTGTTGACTCATGACACCAAATATTTCAAAACGAGCATCAAATATAGTCATACATATAACAAAACCTTGTTCAATTCAATGCAAGTGTGAATTTACTTCGGTTTTTCCACATCCATAACAATTCTTCCAGAAATGGCAGTGGCAAGTGCTGCTGCGAAATTAGGATCTCTTGTCAAAGAAGTAGCCATTTGCTGAACTAATAACTGCTGCATAGATGATTTATGAGAATCATCAACTACCAATTTTCTTGGCTGGACCAAGTCAAGATTTGAAGCTTGAGCTGTACGCCAATTAATTGGTGAGGATGAGGATGCTGGAACTAAATGATATGTAGGGGTTGTTTCACTTTGGTTTAAACTAGTGAGTGACATTTCAGGTTGGTGATGTGCATGGTTGTGCTCTCCTTCGTATGTGGTCACTAATACGCTTGGGTCTTCTACACTTCTTTGCACCTAATAATTAACATAAAGAGGGATTTAATTCAATTAGTCTTACTTCACGATGGATAATGCTCAATGTATTCCATTGGTATCAACATAAGAAGAAAAAAACACCAATTACTACTTAACATGTTAGTTCAACCAACAAGAATTTGAGATTGTAATTTTGAAAAAGGAAGTTCAAATGATGATATCGTAAAATAATCATTGATATCACTTTTATTAGAGAAATAACTCCTTTCTCATTATTTTATATAAACACATTTAACTACTTTCATTTTATATTTTTTAAAAAGACTACTTTCGTTTATTTAATTTAGTAATGCAATTCTTAGAAAAAACGTCATAATTAATATAAACTTTTTTTTAGATGAAATTAATATAAACTTTTTGTTCAACTATTCTTTTATTTCACGAGATAAGTTTTCATGAACGAATCTTTGGAAAAAAGTAATAGCTTTTTTATTATATTAAAAAACCAACTGCCTTGTTGATTAAATGTTTTTTCTTATAAGAGAGCTGAGGAAGTTGTTGTGCCAAAAAAAAAATTGGAAGCTTTTTTAGAGCCAATCATCCATCAATTGATTGTTAATTCTTGTCAGTGAATAATCAATTGTTTGAAATTGCTCTAAACAAAAAAATTATAGCAGTCATAAAATTTCAAAATCTCTAAAATTCAAAATCATTTATCATATCCATTGTAAATTTTCATAGACCAAATGGAACTAACAATATTATTTGGTGAGGAAGACTCTTGTACCCTAGACACTTAAGTTTGATTGAGTATGTACTCATCATTATCCAATTGTTTTTTTTTTGTTACATCCAATCGTTTAATATATAACATTTTTTTATATTTAGTTATTTAAAACAAATTTAAATTTTGAATCAGTTTTTTTCTACAAGCTACCCCTACTTAACTAAATCAAAGAAATCTCCTTCTCATTATTTGGTTGACAATGTTTTACATTCATGAATCATTTTAAAACTCTTTGCTCCAAAATTCCAGGAAACATTTTGGGTACTTCCTAATTTTTTTGTCGTTAATATAATTAAGAGATTTGCACTACTGATTCTATTAATTAAATACCTTCTTTTTCACAGGGCAGCCAGGAGCAAAGGAGCACTTGAAGTAAGCCCTAGGAGAGGGGTTATCTCTAGTGACTTTCTGACCATATTTTCTCCACTGATATCCATCCTTCACATACTTCAATACCCAAAAACAAATTCAACATCTCAGTTAGTACTAGCCAAACACTAATATCTTTATTATATAGTTCCAAAAATTAAATTAAAACAAAAAAATCTGTATGATTAAATTTGAAATTGTAGAACTTACTAAGCTGGTATTGGATGCATCTGTTCGCACAAGAACCTTGGAAACTCTCGGCGAGGTCATGTTATTGTGTTTGAATGATTCCTCCTCGGTAGTAATGGTGCTGCTCTCAGCCATAGGATAGCCAAACTGATTGATACAATTTTCAACGCTCTCGGCCTTTCTCTTCCACGGTATTGGTGATACTAATTCATTTTCAAAATTTGTGTGACTAAATTGACTCAAATGCTTTCGCAAAGCAATATAATTGTCGCACATGCGGTTCAGTTTCTCGGTTAGTCTCTTATTCTCACTATTTAGACGCTCCACCTCTTCAACCAAAACCTGATCAGCAACCTGAATTATCATAAGTTTAGTTTTCAATATGTTATGTTATAATTCAAGGAAAAGAGGAGAAAAAAACTAAGATATTATGTGTTTAGTATAATATTATAGTCTATACTAACCGCAACAACGGGTGTGTCCGGAGAAGGGAGAGTGTTTAGGTTGAGAGAAGTATCCACACACGTTGGTTCCATGCAGAAGAATTTGACACAGACAAAAATGGTTGAGGCAAGTATCAGCAAATTTAATTTATGCTCAATGCTTTGAATTACTTGTGAGATAAAAATTACCCGAACATGGAAGTATATATATGTAGCTTGTAATGTATAAAGTAGAGGAGATAAATGGGAAAGGGGTTTGGGAGAATGTCTGCGAGGAAAGGAGGAGGAAAATGAGAGTGAGAAAGAAGTCCACATGCAATTTCGTCCTTTCTAGGTTGTTTGTAATTATTTATTCTATGTATGCAAGTTCAAGCGGAATAGACGCGCATTCAACAAAGACAAAAGCAAAATAATACTATTTTTAAGGGATAATTCTACTATTTTTGTTTTTCTTCATATAATATTGGTCACTAACTTGTTTTTATTATAAAAATGTTAGGGACTAATTTGAGTTTATTCTTTGTTGGAAACCAAATTAGTTCTTGAAAAAAGTGTACATGAATAATTTGAGTCTTTACTCTTTTATTTAAGTAATTTTTCTATTCATGAATTTAATTTTTTTCTCAACCAAACACAAATTTTGAAATCGATTTTTTTTCTTTTATTGTCCTTTTCCCTTCCTTCCTCGTTAAAAATCCTCCTCTATCTCGTTAAAAACGATGTCTTTTTAACATTGACTGTAATATTATTCTTTTTATTATGTGAATATACCGGGATCATACCATTTTTTTTATAGAAAAGATCGTGAGAATTACTCGAAGATCATACCACTTTTAAGTAAGATCATTTTCATGTAGAATCTATATTAGTTTTATTCAATAAAATAAAGTGTTAGAGTGATGTAAAAAATAGATTATTCTTAATATTATTAATTGGTTAAACAAATAACCTTAAATTCAACTCTCACTAAACTTTTAGTGAATATCTATCTATAAATTAAAAAAGAAATGCCTCTTATGAAAAAGAATATCCAGTTGTCAGTCTCATCCTTTGTGATGAGAAAAAGGCAAGTTGATGAATGTTTTCCCATTGACCGCTATATCTAATCGACTTCGTGATGGTTTGCATTAATAAGTCGTTGGGTAGATTTCTTCCCAAAGAGATGTTTCATCAACGATAAACTAACTACTTGGTCTTCTTCATCATTGACTTGACTGTTCTCTTAACTAACCCAATTTATTTCTTGTGATTATGAAAACCCCCAAGTCTATGTCTTATCTTGGACTTTTTGTGGTTTATTTTAGTCAAAAGGTTGCTCAATCCTCACGGATTCCCAAATCATCCTAACACCAACACTTTATAAACCATCACCGGTAAAACTATTTAGTGGAAGGGTAATTTTCACAAGTTTGGTATCCAATTCAATAATAGATTAATCTTAAAAATCAACCTCACTTAACAACAATAATAACATTGAGATAAGTTTGGCTATCCAAAAAATATATCTTTTTAAAAAGAAAATGCTAACAAATGTCTTTAGAGCATTCACAATAGAGACTCTCATCTTTGAGGTCTTAAATGAGTCTCACCTTGACACATCACTTTTTAATAATTTTTTAATAATAGTATCTAATAAATAATGAATACCCTCTAACAAAAAGTCAAATTGGGTCCCACCAATATTATTTATTTAACACACTATCTATTTTGATACACTTTTTAATTATTATTTTAATAAAAATGTGACGTGGGCCATTTAAGAATGATGTCTTAATTTATACCTTGCATCTTTTAAGACCCTCAATTTTTTTTCCCACAATGGAGTACCTATTAGGTACCAGGTCTTAAATGTTTAAGACTCTCCCATTGTGGATGTTCTTAGAGCACTAGTTAAAAAGTTTAAATAAGTAACTTTTGTCTTGGGAATAATGTATTCAACACATTAAAAAATTAATTGATAAATTTATTTGTATTGTTTTGACCATTGTAGTTTTCACATCGGGTGCAAATCCAATGTGGTGACCAACGACGGATTCAAAAAAATTTACTTGTGGGGGAAAAGAAAAGATTATATGTAATAAATATTTATACAAAATTTTGGCAATGTTGTTAGGGGTAAAATAATAACATTATTTTTTCTAAAAGATAATAACATCATTATTATTGAGAAAAATATTTGAGATTGTAAACACTATTATATTATATATTAGAAAAATTAAAGATTCCTTAATACATACAAATTAAAATTGTTCTGTACGTTTCTTTTTTTTTTTTAAAAATAGTACGGTAGAATTTTGTTCATTTTCAACACCATAAAAATATCTCTCTTCATGTATGTGAAAAAATCATTCAAAATTTCATCTCAAGTGTATTTGCACACTTGATTATGTAAAATTCCTGTTAATATGGGCAATCTATTATTTTAAGAGAGGACAATATTGTGTCAAAAAAAGAGAGGACAGTAATTAAAATATCAAATATTTCAACAAATATAACACAAACATTAGTGGGGGCAATTGCTCCAATTTCAGTAGATCTGTTGTTGGCGGTGACAAGTATTGTAGGTGAGTCGGTCTTCAAGGATCCACCGGGATCAGAGACTTTAAAACTCAATGAATGCTCGTATAAATTCTTATTGATCATATAACAAACGACCTTGTGAGTTAGTCAACTCCTTTAACCTTCTTTGCCTAAACTCATCTAATGTAGTTTATACTACAATTTTATTTATAAAATAATTTTTATCTAATCAAATATTTTATTTGATTCTTTTTAAAGATATAAAGTTGGTGTGAAATCTTGGTGTAACATATTTTCTTTTAATTCCAAATTTCATTTTAGCAAAACTACAAATCAATCTACTATTTTCATTTATTCCCAAATTTCATTTAAATAAGACTACAAATCAATCTAAATAGTTCAAAATTTATAACACTTGAATACACTACGCATCAATTACTTGCATTAATTTCCATCGATATTAACATACGACATGTAAAATATTTTTTTACAATCTTATTTTCTTCACCCAATAAAGTAATTAGTATTTTTTAAATAATTACATAGAATTTTGTAACTTGAATTATTTTTATAAAGAAAAACAGGTTCTAGGAAACTTCAACAAAATACATGGTGCAATTGCAAATTTCTATAAAAAAAAAACTCTTCCAGAAACATTACGGTGCGGCTGCTCAGCCAAATAAGAAAAGGAACACACGCGCAAATTGAGAGAAAATTGGTTTCATTTCATCATTGATGATATCATCAATCATCAATTTCAAAGGAAAAGTTGACTGTTAATTGACCTTGACTTGAACTTTAGATTGGACAACATGGTTAAAGAAGCAAGTTCCAATCTAAGTTCTAAATTTTGGATGTCCCAAATACAAATACTCAAACTTTGCGGCTCATTAAGTAGATTATTTAGACGTAAGGCTTACTTCTGTGATTGTGAACTATCCTATATTATTACTCATAGTTTGAAAATTTTCATTTCGTACATATCACTCTAATTGCCCAGTCTCCCTAGACAATATATGAACAGGGAACTGATGTGAACTTCTATTTAATTAGATTGAGGCTACATAGATATATTAATTAATGAGTGCTCAGTTGGAAGCAACACATGAAATAATTTATGATGCAACTTGATATAGTAGTCCGTATGTAATAATGAGTTGTAAACTAATTTGTCTTTGTTATGAAAATGTCATAGATTTCTCTTAAAAAAAATGAAAATGTCATAGATTTAAATATTATTTTATCGTCGATTAAATCGGTCTACGAGAAAATTGTAGGAAATCTTTCTTACTAAAGCTTGTCTGGTCAAGCTATTAGTAACCCTAATTCTAAACCTAATATTTCCCTCCACTAATGACGCATTTAATTCTCTAATGTGGTTTTCCTTATCAGCATTCCACTCAA
>Ga0209282_1001165_pt1 | contig 14114 bp, 11 predicted proteins | sample Mtrugardesep15_FD_187529 | JGI IMG/M metagenome (GOLD analysis project Ga0209282, IMG submission 187529) | Root nodule microbial communities of legume samples collected from California, USA - M. trunc garden sep15 (SPAdes) (version 2) | ecosystem: Host-associated > Plants > Roots > Nodule...
CCCCCTGGATACAATAAAGGTCCGCCTTCAAACACAGAATGTCACTTTTCCTCAATACAACGGTATACTCCATTGTCTTCGCTGTATTATTTCGCAGGAAGGGCCAATTGCATTGTATAAAGGTTTTTAATTAACTAATTATCAATATTTTCCAAACATAATAGGAATGACAAGCCCTCTTGCGAGGTTATTTTATATTTAAACTTAACGAATCTAGTTCAATTTCTCAGCATTGCAATGGTGAATGCTTTATGTTTTGCTGCACACGACCAAGTTTCAAAACAATTTACTGATAAGCACTCCATTACAACAAATTTTTTCGCTGGTGCTGCCGCTGGTGCTTGTCAGGCGTTTGTCGTATCTCCCATGGTCAGAGAAAAACATTTAAAATTGAAGTCTAACAAATTTAAAATAGGAACTGCTTAAAATACGCCTACAAATACAAACTGAAATGGAAATATCAAATTCCCCTTCTGATATAGCCAGGTTAGTTAAATGATTGTTCGAAAAATTCTAACTGAACTTCATATTTCAGGAAGATACTTCGTGAGAAGGGCGTGCGTTATCTCACTCGGTTATTAGTAGTTAACCCAACCCCCGAGTCGTCAGGGGCAGAGGGGTCCGCAAAATTAATCTCTAATTAATTCCATGTAATTACCTCTCTAATTAAGTCCAACCTAAAGGTTTAGGGACATCCGGTACCACCCCAAGAGGTCTTATCACAGATAACAGATATAAGAAAAGTGCCCGTGAAATTAATTAAAAAGATGTACTTGTAATTACTTCCTAATTTTCCCTGTAATTAATTAGGAAAATCCGGTACCAATCCAGGGATCCGTCAAACCAAAAGGTTTAGGATGTTTTTCCCCCAAAAATTAAAATTTATTTTCCCCTTTTCTTTTTCCGTAATTTTTCGCGCAGCGTGCGTTCATTTTTCTTTTGAAATTTGTAGGTCAGGTTAAAAACTTTTCCTTTTCTTTTGTATTTTTTAAACTTTTCTTTTGAATTTTTTAAAAAATTTTAAGGTCAACTTAAAAATTTTTCCTTTTTTCTTTTGTATTTTTAATCTTTTCTTTTGTTAAAAATTTTACCTTTATTTAAAATTTTTCCCTTTGCTAAAACTTTTGAAATTCTAGGTCATCTTAAACTTAAAATTTTTTCTTTTGTATTTTTTAAAAATTTTCTTTTAAATTTTCTTGGTCATCCCAACCTAGAAAAATTTTCCTTTTAAAAAAATTTTCCTTATTGTAAAAGAATTTTTAAAACTTATTTTAAAAATTTAGGGCATCTTAACCTAAAACTTTCTTTTGTGAACAAAAGATTAAAAAATTTAATAAATAAAATTTTTTCGATAGAAAAGAAAATAAAGGGATAAAATAGAAAAAGAATAGGTTATGAATGGGAAAAAATAAATAAAAATAAAAGAGATAAAGAAAAGAATGGAAATTAAAAATTAAAAATATGGAAATAAATAAATAGTGATAGAAATATAAAAATATTGTGTCCGTACTTACAGAAAGAATATGAGTGAATTAAAATAACCCATCGTCGATTTAGTTTTACCAATCGTGCTTCAGCTCTTTTTACTCTATACTATCCTAGCTCCTATCAAATGAATCTCCTCAGCTTTAGTTAAAAATTAATCATCTCTTTGCCTAAACTTCTTGTTTATTAAACAACTAACACCTATAAAATTTTATTTTTTCTAAAAATTTTATTTTTTTTTACAAAAACTAGGTCAATTTTTCAAGGTTCTTATTAAAGATTTTAACCTAGTTAAGAAATTTCTTTAAAAATCCAGCTGTGATTTATTTTGAAAATAATCTAAAATAGTTGGAGCTAGAACGGAAGTATAAAAAGTGGTTGATTTTAACTGAAAAAATCATTCTACTGTTCAACATCTACTACTTCGAAACAAAACTTACATCTTTTTCAAACTTTTTTAAAAATGTTTCCTCCTCCACCCAAAAAATTTAAGAATTTTTCCATTTCCAATATACTAGGTTCCCAAACCAATAATCCCTTTGTGAAAAAGCTTGGTCATGAGACCAAGTTTAATCGTAAATTTAATTCGTCTAAGGTCTCATCTAAGTTCCTTATTTCTGACCTCCCCAACGACCCTGAATCCCTTCTAGCTGAGATTTTTCAGAGTACCATTGGCGAGGCTCTTGAAGAGAGCCGTCAATGGGGGGTTGATCCTGATCAACTAGGTTGTATTATTTCGAGTCAGAACCTCGATTCTGACGTTTGGATACCAGTACGTGAGATCACCCCCAACACGATTGATTCAATCTTGAATCAATTCCTCAAGGTCGCCCAGAGTAAGAAACAGGATAATGGTATGTTATGGGGCGCACCTTTTCTTGTGTCGGTATCGACTATTCAACGAAGTGACACCTCTCGTCGAGTGCACGGACGTGGAAGAAATTCATCATCAAAACAACTTAAAATAAACGACAAATCACTAATTAAAATCCGCAACGACGATAATTATTGTCTCTTCTATTCTTTGGTTGCAACCTTCGTTTATGCTACATGTTTATGGCCCAAATGGAAATTTTACGACTACATGCGAAGCCGAAGAGGGATGACTAATCAATTTAAGAAAGACTCAAAGGATTTGATGGAAACTGTTGGTGCACCACTTGACAAGGACAGCTACGATGCAGAAGAATGGATCCCCTCTGTGGTTGAATACTGGAATTTATTGAATAAAGGATGGTTTAAAGTTTTTATATTCGGGGATTTGGGGGAAAAACCTATTTATAAATATGGCCCCGATAATTTTGATACCCCTATAATTTTGTACTATAATAAGGAACACTTTGATGGGGTTCGTAGGGCAAGCGATCTTTTTGGGGAACTCTATTGTCTATCCTGTGAAAACGTTTATAATAGGAAATCGAATCATTCTATCTCATGTAAATCTAGATGTTCTAACTGTTCAAGGGTAGGCCCAGGTTTTCCTTGTAAAAATTTAAAAGATTTCTTTGAACATTGTAAAGGGTGTGGGAAAGAGTTTAAGAATGAGAATTGTTTTACCCATCATATCACCTCGAATTTTTGTAGTTCCTCCAAAAAATGTGGTAAATGTGGGGTTATCTGGGATGTTAAGGATAATAATAGGAACGGAAGGGAGGGCCACGTTTGTTCTGAACGCTATTGTACCACCTGCGGTAGTTACCACGATCCCAAACGCGGATGTTACATCAAACCCCTTGTCATCAAACATCCAAAGGCTTATCGAATTATCGCCTTTGACTTTGAAACAATGCAATATCGTGAAGGGGATAAGGGTAAAATGCACGATGTTAACTTTATAGGGGTAAAGGTAAATTGCCCAGATTGTATCAATAACGGACCTAACCCTGATTGCAGTGTTTGTGGGGAAGATAGAACATTGACCTTTTCAACGAGACCTTTCCAAAACACACCCGTTGACAATCAAAATGTCACAGAGAATCCCTTAGAGGAATTTGTGTCATGGATTATTGATTCCTCCGTGACAGACACGGTTGCCTTCTCACACTTTGGGGGTAGATTTGATATGGTATTAGTTTTTAAGGAATTGTTCCTTAGAGGGCTGACCCCCGACATGATTAAAAAAGGTAATAAGCTGTATGAAATGAAGGTAAAAGTTGGTAAAAAGAATTGGGTCATCTTTAGGGACACTTTTAATTTAATGCCCATGTCCCTTGCTTCCTTGGTCCCTGCCTTTGCACTTAGTGTAGAGGACAAACCTTTCTTCCCACACATGGTAAATAGACCGGAAAATTATGGTAAGGAAATTTTCCCGGTGAAGGATGATTACTTGGCTGATGGGATGATGCCCGACAAGAGAGCACAATTTGATAAATGGTTTGATGAACACAAGAATGAACCCTTCAATTTGGATGAGGCCTTGGCATCATATTGTACCAACGACGTGGAAATTCTAATGGCTGCTCTGGTTGCATTTAGGCGCGAATTCTTGGAGGTTTCAAATGGATTGGATGTGCTGAGGGAGGCAATGACAATCGCCAGTGCTTGCATGAAACACTTCAGAACAAATCATCTGGCATCTCAACACCTTGGAATTGTTCCAGAGAAGGGCTACGACAACGCAGACAACCAGAGTTTGCTTGCTCTTCGATTCCTCAGTTGGTACGCTGAGGAACACAATGTCAATATACGTAATGCTTATTCTAAAGAAGGGGAAAAGAGGTTTGGGAATTATAGGGTAGATGGGTGGGTTGAGGAAAGGAAATTGGTTATTGAGATCAATGGGTGTTGTTGGCATGGGTGTAAGAAATGCTTTCCTGATGATGAAATAAGGCTTCCCAATGGGGTTAATGCGGGGATTCAAAGGGAAAGGGATGAAAAGCGGTTGGAATTTATTGAAAGCTTCGGAGTAGAAGTGGAAGTCTATTGGGAGTGTGAAATAAGGAGCATGCTTTCAAGGGATAGGGTAATGAGGTTAAAGTTTAAGAATTATTTGGACAATGGACCGATCGATATTCGATCGGCCTTCTTTGGTGGAAGAACCGGACCACTCAAACTATTCCAAAAAACGGGGGAGGGGCAAAAAATTTCTTACTATGATGTGACCTCCTTGTATCCGTTTATCAACATGACAACACGCTACCCAACTGGTCACCCTGTCGTCCATATTTTAAACGCTGATGTCAAATGGACCCGGCCTTCAGACAACACTTTTGAATTGGCTCTTCTAAAAATTTTTGTGATACCTCCACGCAGCATCGACATACCAGTGCTGCCTATGAAAATTGGAGACGACGATGAAAGACTTCTATTTCCACTTTGTTCAACTTGTGCAAAGGAAAATCCAAATGGTGATGTGAACGAGAACTACAGCTGCAAACACACAGACAAACAACGTGGATGGGTCTCAACATGCACATCGATTGAGTTGAATGAGGCATTGAAGGAAGGATATGTGGTCACCAAAGTCTTCAGAGTCTTGGAATTTAAGAACTTCGACGACAATCTCTTTCGTCCTTACATCCGTGAATTTATGGCACAAAAAATTCACGCAAGCGGCTTTGACAACGACATCAAAGGAGACCAACATAAGGAAGAGGACTTCATCAAAGAGTGTAAAGAAAAGTTTGGGATCATCATTGACAGAGAGAAAATGAAGGTCAATAAAGGAAAGAGGACGCAAGCCAAATTATGCTTAAACAACTTATGGGGTCGCTTCTCTCTCCGAAACTTTGGATTGTCTCAATGTGTGGTTACGGACGACCCTGCTGTATACACCAAATACTCAAACGACCCTTCGCTTATTATCAACTTTTTTGAAGAATTAACCGACGACCTACTTTTAATCTCCTACACCAAAAAGAAAGAATTTGTGGAAGAACATGACTCGTCTAATGTCATCATCTCATTGTGGACCACATCAGCAGCGAGGATCCACTTGCTCCACGCCATGCAACAGGTTGTGAGAACTCCTGACTGCACTTTGCTCTACACCGACACTGACTCTTTAATTTTCTCACACCCGATTGACAACTGCCCTCTTCAATTAGGTCCTCATCTGGGTGAATTCACAGATGAGTACCCGGACTTCAATATTTTGGAATATTGCTCTGGTGGCGCGAAACAATATGGTTTGAAGATGGAAAAGAAGGATGAGCCTGGATGTGAACCTGTCTACGTGCTCAAAGTGCGTGGAATGACTCTGAATTGGGATGCAATCAACAATCAAGGAATGCGGTATGAGACATTTAAAGAAAAAGTTTTCAACTTTGCTGAAGGTGATTATGACCCCATTATTGTATCTTACCCCAACTTTTTACGTCCGTCTGTTAAAGATGGATCTGTTACCACTCTTCCTCTTAAGAAAATTTATAAACCTTACGTCGGAAAGGGAGTAGTCCGCCCTTCTGATTTTTCTGTATTGGACTTTGGATTTATCAACATGTAATTTTTCCCCAAATTAACTTGGAGATGGAAAGTAGCCAGGGGTATGGACACCCAAACTCTATACCAACCATCGTAATGTTGCGAGTCACACCTCTCATTGACTTGTCGATGAATATCAAATGTGTAATTCACATATTGTGAGGTAATCCTCGCATTGAAAATCGGTGGTAGCGGACTTGAGTAAATTCTCAAGTCCCTGGTTGAGTTTGGTGATGTCTGTCGAATGGCGAAGCCATTCTCCTTCCCTTTTTTATTCACTATTTTTATTCATTATTTAATCATTATTGTATTTTAATTTTATTCGCGATAAAAATTTTATAATATGCTTTTTATTATTTAAAAAATACAATATTAAGAAAAATTAAGATAAAATAAATTATAGAATTAAGAGAAATAGGTTTACAATTTTAGGAGTAAAATTGCATAATTAAGGAAAATTTCTTAAATTTTTAAAAAATACATTTACATAATTAAGTGTAAAGTGCGGAATTAAGGAAAAGAACATTACAATTTTAGGGGTAAAATTGCGGAATTAAGGAAAAATATTAAATTTTTATCAGTTTTCAATGTATATAGGGGTACATACAAGGGGGTGCATATACATATAGGGGGCATAGATATCTTTACCATTTGTCCTGACTTAGGTCTCCTCTATAAATTTCATCATCATCCTCTTCTTTGTTCATAAATATTGTTGGACTTCCAAGTGATGAAATTGAATCAGTTTTTGGTTTATCTTCTTGTAGTGTTAAACGCCCCATCTCTACTGCTAAACGATTTATCTTATCCATGTGTTCTTCATCAACGAACTCCAATACTTCCAAAGGATAGAAACGATCCTTCTCAAACGGTCTGCGATCAATAACACAATTCAAATAAGGATTGCGCAGACGAATGCGATGTCTTGTGTAAAAGTGTTGTGATATAGTAACATTATATGGTCGTCTAAGTCGTCCATATGCGAAAATTCTGTTTGCGCCTTTTCTTGTCAAACCTCCAAATAAAAAGGTTTTTCTTTGACAATTTTTGTTTAAATATGTTGTTTGGACTTTACGATCCAAAAATTCTTTCATAACTCGTATACGAGTTTGAGGATTTACTAGGTGTCCGCTCAGACTAAGGACTGAACATTCAAGGAAGCGAGCGATTTCATCGATTACACGGACCATTTTGATGAATGACTTTAGAAAATGAAGAATGAAAATTTTTTCAAAGTATTTTGCTTATATATGCCTCGGATCTCTTGATTTCATAAGCTTTTATTTGACCTAGTTACATTTTAAATTTGTTACTTACTCCCCGCTGTGAGGCGTGACCTATTTAATCGACTTGAATCTTAAAACACAATTCATTATTAAAATGAGCGAGGAAAATTTCGAAATCATAAGATTTGTCAATGGAGTTCGCGAATATCGTGAATTTAAAATAAGGACGTATGTGCATTCAATTAATGATGCGTTAAAAAATCACCTTCAACTTGACATGGGGGCAAGACTAAGTATTCTCATCAATTACTTTAGAGCAGGGAAATGGTGCTCCGACTGTCTTGGTTTTGTTGTGAAACAAATGCAGGAAGAAATATTGGTTCCTAAGGATGAAAAATCTTTTGTATATGCTTTCTATCTATGTCCAGAATGTGCTGATATTACAAAGAACTATCTCGATAATTTATAAGTTTTTTCACAATTTTTTGTACAAATAAATCTGGATCATTTTGTTTATCTAATAAAGTTAAATATTCTTCAAAGTTGTATCCTTTTGAAAGAAAATAGGTAAATGAAATACAGTGGTGGGCACAACAATTTGAATAAGGGGACTGATATGCCCTTACATTTCTAGTTACAATAGAAAAATTTTTTAAAAACGAATCTATGATACAAATACTTGTTGGAAGGTTTAGACTATCAAAATAGATTGCCTTTCTTTTATCTTGTACGTATATAGAAATCCAATGTGAACCTTCAAATCCTTGAGGGTCCAAATTTACAATCAATACTTTTCCTTGCATTGGCTGAGGAAGAGCATTACATGGAAAACATCCTTGAAAGATTAGAGTTGTGTAAGGGTTGGAGTTCAATATCGTTGCTATTTGACTGTTGTACATTATTTTTTGGAATATTAGTTTTTAACCAAAAGACTGAGCGCAGTTGATAAATAATTAGGCTTACAAAAAGCATAATATATAGTCCAATCATACTCCAACAAAAAACATGACTGTAAAAACTATTGTCTTGTGGTCCTTCTTTGCATAATTCAATTGCTGGGAGAGTTAGTATTGGTGGACTTGGAGCAGAAATTCTTTCAGTTGTGTAATTTTTTTCAGGGTATCCTGCTCTTCTCAAATATTTTGAATATTCTGGAATCTCTTCTAATTTATCCACAGCTTCTTTAGTTAGCTCAACACTCGGAGCAAACAAACGAATTAAAAATAAAGATAGTAAAATTCTTTTCATTTTTTCAAATGGTTGTATCACTTGCTATGGTTCGGTTTTTATCCAGCATTATAAGGGAGTCTGCCTCGCCCATCACAATGAGCATAGCTCCACCGTCTGGAACCGGTTGACTAAATTTAATATGCACAGCTGTGGTCCCATTTTTGATCAAGTCAAATGTTCCACTATTATCATCCCCACTATTTGTTAGATTAAATACATAGATACAATGTGTTTTTCCATATTGTTGGTAAGTGATTCCATTGTTTTCATTGGAATTTATTAAACCTGTACCTTCATTCATATCGTGGAAGGCTCTAACATATCTTCCATTCTTATAATCAAAGTCATAGGGTGCCTGGGGATAAGGTCTTCCATTAGCAATAATACTAATTTCCCTAACATTAAAATGTTGAAAGTTGAAGGGACTTCGTCCAATATTTCCAACATAATCCGAATTTGCAACTAGTCCTAGTGTGAGTCTTCTAGGAATTTGATCCATGAATAAGTTTGCATTAAATTCATAACGACCTTGACTTATGAAAAGTGGTTTCATCATTGTTTTTCTTATAGCGTAACGAGCAGGTTTAGTTTCTAATTTTCTTGCAATATCTAAAGAAAGTCCGTCCATCAGATCAACCTTTTTCACATAGAGCTTACAGCTTACAACTTCAAATTGATAGGTTGAAGTTTGTGCTACACCATTAGCTGGTGGGGCAATCAATACAAATTTTGCCTCATTTGGGAGTATCTCAACGTCAATTTCACAATGATTGATTAGATATAGAGGCTGATTGAATATGTCTGCGTCAAGTTTTGAAATAAATTGCGCAGTTTTGCTAAGAGAAAATAGACTTTTACTTGTAGTGAATGCAGTGCCCCCTTCAAGATTTGTGTCTGAATCATAATAATAACCAGCAGCATTCAAGTGAGAATTTTTTGCACCTAGAGAGTATGACAGTTCATGTGAAAAGTATGTTTTGTACGCATAGAGGGAATTTGAATTAAAAATTTCTCTACCGTTTACATTAATTCGCATATTATTAATAAAGGTTTGACCTATGAGTTGTATTGGTGCAACATTATCTGTTGCAACCAGGTTTGTCATTTTTCCATCATTATCTACTTTTTTAATACGAAACTCTGTAAATAGATATACTTTAGATAAATCTATATAATTTTGACTACTATGAATTTTAAAATGGTATGGTGTATCTGATAGAGGATTGCTGGGTAGGATTTCAAAGTTTTTGGACGATGAAATACTTACATTTGTAGGTGGAACTTGGAAAAAATCTAGTGCATTTGTGATAGAATTTATACTATCACGATCAATTTTATGAAAGGACATTTTAATAAAATCCAAAGGTATCAGATCTTAATCTTTTTCTTTTTATAACTTTTTGATGACTGGGAACTTGTTTCCTTTTTATACCCCTTCCAGCTCCAAATTGTTTGGGTAAGCCTCCTTTCTCTAGTACTGTGTCAATTCCCTTCTTTCCTTCCGAGACTAGTGCTTCTTTTACTGGTTCTCCTTGAATAACCCTACTTAGTGCTCGATGACCTGTATTTAGGGCTTCCTCTGATACAGTAGTGCCTACTTTTTTCATAATTGGAAGGAAATATCTCCAAAGACCTCTCATAATGTCTCCAACTCCGGCTCCTTTTTGTCCATATCCTCTCTGAAAAGGAGCTGCTCCTTTGAAATATTCATCTGAAATTCCATCTCCCCTCATTGGGAGAAAATCATCATAACTTACAGTGTTAGTGTCAAATAAAATGTGAACCATTTTTCGTTAGAATGAAATTTAGAAATTTATGACCTTCTTAAATATGAGGACCAGTAGCACCGTCCCAAATTCAAATGGTACTAGTCGTCCGTTATCCATTGTTCTAAGTTCAATCTCAATCTCATTAACTTCCTTTGGTAGGACCCTTGCGTAAATGGGTGAATCGTAAATTTTTTCATAATATTCCCCAGGTGTTGCTCCTGCAACAGAAACAACTCTCAATAGCGAGCTGAGTGAGTTACCGATAATCATATTTTCGGTAAGTCCTTTAGAGTATACAGCAAAACTTGAAAATCCTCCGCGTAAATCACAACCATATTTTGCCACTTCATTATTTCGAACCATATCAGGGTTTTCAAATCCTAACACATAACCAAGTTGGTTTGAAAAGGAAAGATACTTTATCTTTGGATGATTGAACTTGACTTTAAATCTTTCAAAGTCAACGTGATAAAATATTTCTATTGCATCAATAATTTGTTTTTGGACTGATGAATCTATTTTGTCCTTTTTTAATCTACCATACTGTCGCAAAAGTGCTGGCATATTTGGTAAATAGTTTATTCTGGCTTGTCTTGTTGGTGTTTTTCCAAGAATTTTTGTTAGTACATGTTCCATTTCTTCAGTCCACAGAGGATCTTTAAAGCTAGCTTCAGGTTCAGGAAGTTTTGGAAGTGTAGGTGAACTAGGTGAGGATTGCCCTTCGGTTGAAGAAGGAGATAGAGATCTCAATTCTTCTTCATTTTGTGTTAAAGGCAGAGGAGTGGGTAGAGAAGGTTGTGTTTGAGGTTGAGGAGTCGTAAGTTGAGGGGAGGTTTTTGGTCTTTGAGGAGTGGGTTTTGGAGGTTGAAGTGGAGTGGGTGGCTGTTGTAGAGCTTGAGGAGTGGGTTTTGGAGGTTGAGGTGGAGTTTGAGGAGTAGGTTTTGGAGGTTGAAATGTTGTAGGCTTTGGGGGTTGAGGTGTTGTAGGCTTTGGAGGTTGAGGTGTTGTGGGTTTTGGAGGTTGAGGTGAGGGTTGTTGCGGAAGTTGTGGTGTAGGTTTTGGAGGTTGAGGTGTTGTAGGCTTTGAAGGTTGAGGTGTTGCAGGCTTTGGAGGTTGAGGTGTTGGAAGTTGAGGTGAGGGTTGTTGCGGAAGTTGTGGTGTAGGTTTTGGAGGTTGAGGTGTTGTAGGCTTTGGAGGTTGAGTTGGAGTTTGAGGAGTGGGTTTTGGAGGTTGAGGAGTGGGTCTTGGAGGTTGAGGTGTTGTAGGCTTTGGAGGTTGAGGTGGAGTTTGAGGAGTGGGTTTTGGAGGTTGAGGTGTTGTAGGTTTTGGGGGTTGAGGAGTCGGTTTCGGAGGTTGTGAAAGTTGTGGCGAAGGTTGTTGCGGAAGTTGTGGTGTAGGTTGTGGAGCGGGTTTCGGAGGTTGTGCAAGTTGTGGTGAAGGTTGTTGCGGAAGTTGTGGTGTAGGATTTGGAGGTTGAGGAGACGGTTTTGCAGGTTGTGGAAGTTGTGGCGGAAGTTGTGGTGTAGGTTTTGGAGGCTGAGGAGTCGGTTGTGGAGGGTGTGGTGATGGTTTTGGAGTTGGAGATTTTGTTTTAGGTAATGGAGGTTGAGGAGTGGGTTTTGGAGGTTGAGGTGAAGGCTTTGGAGGTAGAGGTGAAGTTTTGAGTTCCTCTTCATCAGATGATAGAAGTGGAAGATTTTTAAGTTCCTCTTCGTCGGACGATAGAGGAGGAAGTGATTTAAGTTCACCTTCAGGCGATAGACGTGGGAGTGATTTAAGTTCAGATATTTTACGTTTAGGTCTGCGGACTTTGGGTTTTTCAACCAATGTTTCTGGCAAATCCAAAGGCGAAGATTCTAATGTATTACTTTGGTGTTGTAAAGTAGCTATTATGAATTGCAGCAACTCTTCTGTTGATGTATGTGAACCTCTAGGGATGGGAACACGGATAACACTAGCCTGTCCATCATTTCTAATAAAATGGATGTCAATCCATTGTTCATCTAAAGTACCGATAGTTGAAGGCCACGAATAAGGGTAGCTAATGCTATGAAGACCACACACCCAGTCACCAGAAAAATATAAGGGTTTTGGTAAATGGACTCTAAATTTGTTTGGTTTGTTATCGGGGTAATCGGGAACATTGCTAGGAAGATAGACAAAAAATGTGTTTGACATTTTTACTTGTAAATAAAGGAAAACTCTTTTCTTTTATACTATCTGCGTCTCATGAATCCACTCTCTTTCGGGGTATCCCATAAACTTTACTAAAAGATCATATGTTCCATCTGGTCTCTTTTTCTTTTTCACAACTTTTTCAATTCTGTATTCAGTATCAGCATCCTTGCGAACGCGAGCTAATTCCTCGTTATAGAATGATCCTCTAAACATTTCACCCTTTTCATCTTGGACTTTGTAGCGAATGGGATCAACATTATCTTTAACCCTTTCAATTTGCAATATTTCATCTCCCCAGTTTGGAATGTATCCCTTTTCGAATACTCCTTTCCCTACGCTCATTCTGATATAATCTCCTTTCTTTAACTTGGGTCTCATCTTTTTATTTGAAAATACGTCACCATATATCATTTCCCATACATCTTGAGCATTATCAAAATTTACATCTATAGGTCGCATACCATGTACTCTACTTTTTGCTTTATTTATTCCCTCGATAATTTTGGGAAGGACTTGAACCCAATCCAGAGTTTTATTTTGGGCAAAGTACCGATAAATTCTTTGTTTAATATTACGTATAGCTCTCTCAGCCAATGAGGCCTTAACGGTAGAGTGAGTTGCCTCTAATTTTTGAATCTCCTCCCTTTGGAAAAATTCTTTCATTAGAGAATTTTTAAATTCTGTTCCTTTATCCGAAAATATACGATGAGGTTTCATAGGCATTTGTTTTAATAATAAATCAAATGCTGTTACCATATTCTCTCCATTTTTTGATTTTACTGGGACTCCAAATATTCTTTTGGAAAGGACATCAATTCCTAATAGTAAATATCTATTTCCTTGATTATGTCGTGATAATTTTTGAAAATCTGCAAGATCAACTTGAACATCTGTCATAAAGCCTGCAGGTATAGTTTTTGCCCTTTTAAAATGAATGCGCCTCGGGCGCATCAATGTGTATGTCCTATGACCCTCCAAATAATCCTGTATAACTCTTTTAGGTATATGTTTGAGGACTTTTCTGGCCTCTCTCCAGAGTCTATCTACACCTGAAAATGCTGCGGGAGATTCAGGATTGTTGTAAAGATTTTGTAAAAGTTTTGTATAGTCTGCCATTTTTATCTCCATAATGCTGGGCTGAACCTATTTATAGGTCTTCGTCTACTTGAGGGTTTCCTCTGGGCCCATTTAACTTTGTTAAATTTTTTGGGAGAGATTTTCTTGAACTTGGGAGTTTTTATTTCTGGTTTCTCCTCTTTTGTGGTAATATTTTCTGTTGGTAATGAAGAGGGTAGACCTTCTTTTAACGTTGACGTAGTATCAGCTAGACTTTGAAAAGAGGGGGTGGAAAAATCTTGTGTCCACATATCATCTTCAGTTAGACTTGTTGCAGGACGAGCCATGATACCCTTTGAACTAGCCACCATCTCGACCTTGACCGGTCTATTCTGTTGTTCATTTCTTAGCTGTAGATATCGTCTAAACTCCTGATTATAATTAATATTTTTTGCACTAGGTGTCTCTTTTTTGCGTTTGGTTTTTTCTAACCCACGACGAATAAAATCCAAGTTTGGTTCACCCGTGTCATGAGTTGTAAGTCCTTTGTAAATTTCCTCTGGGACTAGAATAAATTTGTTTGCCATTATTAAAATTGAGTTTAGTTGAAATTTGATTCTTTTATAGATGCGCTTCCTATCATCCTTGCCACTTCAACAAGTATAGGTGTAAGGAGGGCGGCAAACACTCCGACACCTCCACCTTTTTGATTTATAACATGTCTTGCTCCTCTTTCACTTCTGACTCT
>Ga0209282_1001167_pt1 | contig 14102 bp, 7 predicted proteins | sample Mtrugardesep15_FD_187529 | JGI IMG/M metagenome (GOLD analysis project Ga0209282, IMG submission 187529) | Root nodule microbial communities of legume samples collected from California, USA - M. trunc garden sep15 (SPAdes) (version 2) | ecosystem: Host-associated > Plants > Roots > Nodule...
GTTTTGTAGTTTTTTTTCTTAGGGGGCCAAAATCGCAACTTTGTGAAAATTAGGGGGTTAAAACTGCAATTAAGCCTAAAAAAAAACTTGGTAACAAAGATAGAGATTCTTGTCAAAAAGAAAGACAGATATACCTTTGTTTGATGCCATTTGTTCATTTGATTTGCTTTTCTTCCACAACTTCTCCTGCTCATCATTATCAACCCTCCAAGTGTTGGTTGCTTCCTTGACATATCACAAGTATAATCTTCATTCTCAATTTTTTTGCCTGAAGTTCGAATGCGCAAGTATAATCTTCCTTGACAGAAATTTGAATTCAAAAGTATATTCTTCCTTGACATATCACAAGTATAATCTTCATTCTCAAAATCTTTGCCTTGAAAACATTACATTATTCATACTATTATCTACCTTTTTTTTTCCTTGACATTTAGTTAAATGATATGTCTATCTGTTTAATTTCATTTCTTAATTTTATTGCCAGAAAAAAAAATACATGACATTCTGATCAAGATGTCAAGTAAAAGACATATAAAACATTCATTGTGATTCTAGAACTGGGATTATGTTTATGTCATTATTATATTCCTTTCATTTTAAAACAATATGCTTTGTTAATGTTGCATACTTTGCTAGGTATTAGACCATATGAGTATGCCTTTGGTGAAAGAAAGCTGATGTATAGATTGCATACTCATATGTTTTCTTTCATTTTACCTCTTTCTCATTCTTTTTTTAACTTGTTCATAGATATTGGATTCTCATATAGTTTGACTATAAATATTCTTTGTTTAACTTTATGGATTAATACTCCTTTAAAAAAAAGATACTTTATGGATCAATACTGATATGTACTGATTCTGTCACCTATGATAGGTGCAATAAAATAGCAGACACCTTATGTCGTACTATTGGAAAAAAATTACATGAAAAGGTTTTAGTATTTTATATCATTTATTTTCTATCTAATTCATCCATTAGAAAAAAATGTCCTGTCTTAATTCAAGTTTTTATCTAAGTTGTTTGACACGAAAGGTTCGTCCTATAGCACAAACACACATGGTGCCTGTTGGTGTCCGATGTTATAGTTATATTCAATCGCTTTCATTTTATAAGTTATTGTGTTTTTTTGTCCATCTATGATGAGGATTAGATTATGAATAAAACACTAGTTCAACTGGATGTTTTCATTTTGGGAAGGAATCTATACATCTCCACACAGATTATAGCTATAAGACATGAGATATCTTAAAGAAAACACAATATGATAGTTTACAACACACAAGGAAATTCTAATACAATCAACATTCTGCAATCTCAACAAAGGAAATCCTTTAATTGTTACTCTACAGCCGCATCGGTGCTTATCTTTAGACTAGTTTCAGCCTAGGGTAGTACTTTCTCTTCAACAGCCCTTCAATGATACTGCTGCTTGTTACAATGGAGAAGCATCCAAAAGCTTGCTTTCTTGTGGTTTTCTGCAGCTGAATCAAAAGAGTAAAAGTTGGTATTCAAATATACTTTTCTGCAAGAGCATGCATATATTCATATAAAAATTTATCCATACTTAAAAAGTAACCAATTTAGATGCTAATTTGAATAATCTCATCGAGAAATATTGGTTTTGGTCTGACTTTGTATTTGGAATATTTGGTTTACTAACTCGAGTATGTGTCGTCTGATCTTAATTCAACGTTTTAGATTATGTGACGACTACGTCAAATGTGTAACATAATCCAAAGAAATGTTTATTGACATAAAAAAGGAAAGAATTACCTTTGATGGATCCCATTTGTTCATTTGAGTTGCTTTTCTTATGCAGCTTCTTCTTCTGCTCATCATAATTAACTCTCCAAGTGTTGGTTGCTTCCTTGACATATCACAAGTATAATCTTCATTCAAAAAATCATTTCCCTTTAGTTCCACCAAACTTGAACTTAACTTTTCATTGTAACCAATATCCCTTTCAACAAAACCAGACTTTGGTGGAAACAAAGGAAATAGACATTCCAAAAAAGCAGAACCAGTTAAACTTGATCTTCCAGTTTCATAGCTGCTTATACTACTATCTGTCTCCGACGAAGCTGGAGAGGATGGAGTTTGCTGTAGTGGAATGGCTGTAGAGAGTTTAGTTGATGATACAAGACAGTTTCCAAGCAAAGAAGGAACTGAGTTAAATGATTCATTTGTATCAAAACTAAATGATTCAAGTTCAAGGTCCAAGCTAGTTATGGTTTTACTCTCATCAACATGTGAGAAACTAGGGAGGGGTATTCCAGGTTTTTCTTCCCAAACAAAGGGAATTGAGGCAATTTGTTTGAGTGGAGTTTTTGGTAATTGGCAAAATGATGAGTTCTCTGGCTTCCAATCTTTTATAGGAATGCCTGGTTTTGTTTCCCAAATGAAAGGAATTGAAGGTGGTTCCCTAATATGTTTCTTCCTTTGTTTTTCATCCATTTTTTTTTATTTCTCTTAATGTTTTTGAGTTAGTCCATTTATAGTATTTGTCTTTGTGTTATAGTAGTGGTTTAGTGAACTCACCAAAAAAAGAAGTGGATTAGTGCCAACTTTAATTTACTAAATCATTTTGTTTTCATAAAGATTAGGCATACCTGCTCTATATCACCACTTCCTCTACTAGGTTTTGGTAGACTTTGAATATTTCTTTTCAAACTTTGGAATACGTAGAAAGAGATGTTTTATACTTTTATAGACTTTATTTATGGCAAAAGGATTTCATCATTTTAATTATGTGTTAAACTTCCACTCAGTCGTGGCATTTGCAGCTCATACCGGAAGTCCAAGTGGAATGAGTTGGGCATGAAATGTTAACAAATATGTGTAAAAATGTTATACAAGTGAGACAAATCTTATATGATCTACAAGTAGTTTTCACTATTTGATTAATAAATCCTACCAATGAATCAATTGAAATATGATATAAATTATTGATATGATGGCGAATTTTTTTTATATATTTTTGTTTTGAAGGAAAAAAAAAATTTATACATGGTGCACGGTCATCTTATTTATACATTTTATATAATTTTTTTAAGAAATCATTCTTTTATTTGGCACGTGACACTTGGACCGTGTTCTGAGTTGCATATAATGTCCCTTACAAAGCTATGATGAATGGAAACGGCAATGGTACAGTATGACATTACTGGTTGGTTCTTAAGGATGATAATGTACATTCCATGTTTTGAATTGATGAAGGTAAAAAAGGACCAATCTACACATATTTTCGTTCAAATTGAGTTGTAATTTCATTTCATTATTTTTATGTTTTATGTACTGTTTGTTTCAGATAAATGTACTGTTTGTTTAACTTTTATATTCTATTACTTGAGTTGTGTTTGACCTATTGTATGTTTGATAGAAAAAATGTTTGTTGTAATTCTATATTATGTTCGGTGGAAAAAAAATGTTTCAAAGCTAATCTAGGTTTGCATCGGAACATAACTTGTGATTCATATGTAACCTAGGGAACATTATAATTTCAAATACACATGAAACCTGCTAAATATCTTCCAACACCATAGGATTGTAACCGATCTTTCAAGCCAAAACAAATGGAGAGCTCGCAAGAAGAGGGGAGGGTGGGAAAAGAAAAAGACAAGCACTTGAGATTCTGTTGCAAGCCCAATCTACTTCCTTTTGATTTGGCCCATCGTTATACATACAAAAAAAAAAAACCTTCTTTTGGGGAAAAAACAAATTCAGCAAATAAAAATAAAAAAGCCGCTATCTATCACTATTTGGCTTTCTCTCAGACTCAGACATAAGAAGCAAAACCTGGCCGCTAAACTAAACGCAGCAGGTGGAAACTCTCTCTACTCACCACAATTCAACATTCAATTTCAATTTTCGCTCAGATAACTTTTCTCAAGGTATATAACATGCTTAATTCATTCATAGTTTTCCCTAAATTATTATAAAGTGTAGGTAGGTAGGTGTAATTAAATTGCAAATTTTGAGGGACCAAATTGGCTCTGTACTGTAGTCTTGAATTCATACTTACAAACTGTTGTCACTCACTACTACGCCATTAGATACAATTGACAATATTTGGGGAAACTTGTAATATATATGGATAAAACACACTTCATACAATATGCATCTAGGTCTGAAGCACTTATGCATCTCAAAACCACTAATTTATGTTTATTTAATTTGTTTGGTAAACAATTAGAAATTGGTGCTGCACCAACAGCTAGCGATATGTACGTTTCTTTCGCTTATATACTTCAATAAGCAATCATTGTACTGAAACAGTGTCTGTAACCACGTTTTTTTGGTGTCAAGGGTCTAATCACACACTATGCCTGCCTGAGTTATTATTATTATTATGATGACGATGACGATGATGATGATTATGTCGTCGTGATCATCGGACAACGGATTGGACCTGTATTTGAGTTACTCATTTCTTTCTTTCTTGTATTTGATACCATGGAAAGCCTTTAAATATCTAACTCCATGTCTTGACACATGATAACATGTTTCATTGTTATCAGTTTTACGAGTAGCAGGGCATCACATAATCGTTTCAGGTTTCCTTTTATTCTTTTGCATCTATATGCAGTTTAGAAAAGGCAGCCTGGTGCAATCAATTTTAAAGCCAAAGCGCTTTTACAGATTTGATAATCCTATGGCTGTGTAAATAAAGTTTTTCACTCTGGGTTTTGAAATTGGTTTTGCTACGAAATGGAATTATAAACTGTGTCTAATCTGATAGGGCTATCATATTTATATATTCTTTAATATATATACTTGTACAACCAATGACTTGGTGGTATTTCTTGATTCCGCTGATGATGTGTCTCAGACAATAATTCTCTGAACATTCACACATCTCTGTTCCATCTTAATTCATAGAGTCGGTGCTCTAATTTGGGTTGGTTTAACTTTCAAAATCAATATTCAAAGGTGATCTGGGTCATATAGAAGTTCCAAGCTCTAACCCTGCTAATTATGTTTCACTAAATAGGTGTGTGTTTCTTCTTGTAGTTGAGGATTCTGTTTCCATGGCTTCTAAAACTGAAAGCGAGAGTCCAAGAGATACCCCACCATCACCGTAAGTATAATTGTAATCTTTTTAAATTTCAATGCCTTTTGCATATCAAATTATCATGGCCACATTTTTTTAAGGTTGTGTTTGATATTGATAGGCCCAATACAACAATAGTCTATCGTAGAAGGGGAGCAAAGGGGAAAAGTAAGCAAGGGGGTGGGTCTGCTATCTCAACGCAACCCGAGGACAATAAGGGGCTAAATAGAGTAGGCCTCCAAGTTTATACAAGAAAGAAGAAAGAAGTATCAAGGGGAACAACTAAAGTTGTTGTGGGAGAAAACACAGTTAGAGGAGGAATAACAGAAGGGACAAATGGCAATGGGAGAGTGTAGTGTTAGAGATAGTGTATGGACTGGGCCTTGAGCCCAGCCTCTGTAAGTTAGGTGTTACAGCTGTCTTATGACAGCTGAATTTCTCTATTGTTAATAGCTTCTGTTGAAAGCTTCTAGTTGGTTAGAGTCAGTAGCTTGTTCTACAGGCTTCAAGTTAGCTAGAGTTTGTTACACTATGTATCTGTAATAAATAAAAAAGTAGTATAATTGTTATCATTCAACCAATTATAATGAATTCTGAAAATCAAACTTTCTCTCATTTTCTTGTATTGTATTTTCTAACATGGAGAGAGATATGGAATCATTTCCATATAGTTAAAGGTGGGGGTCAGAAAGTGGACATGTTAGAAAAAATTTAGTGGTGGCGAGGCTTAGCCGTTGTGGAGAATGTTTTCCCTTCCTCTGCGATTCCCCACTCATTGGTCATGATCTACCCTTGTATTACAAGCCACGGATGCTCTCACTGCAAGCATTAGAGTGTCCATCATTAGCCTCTTTTTCCTGTCAATTACCTTCTTGTTTCGTCCATTTGTCTCTAAGGCTTCCCTTCCTGTAGATTTCATACTCTCCCAGGATTGGGAGCTTAAATACAAATTTGATAAAACAGAGACCGGTAAACCTAAAAAATTGAAGGCGAGCTAAAACAGGGAAGGTGGAATGACAGTAAAAAAAACGTAGAAATGAGCGCCTACAAGTGCTGCACAATAGAGTTGATTCTTTATCGCTCCACTCTCCAATTGGCATATGTCCCTTCTGTCATTCCTCCTCTAACTGTTTTATCTGTCTCTGATTTTTTATTTTTGTTGTTCCCCTTGATACGTCTTTCATCCTTCTTGTACAAAACTTGGAGACTCAGTCTTTCTAGTCTCTTATTCTCCTCGGATTGGGTTTAGACAGCAGCTCGTCCCTTTGATTAGTCTGCTCTTTTGCTCCTTTTTTCATGATCGACCTTTGTTATAATGGGCATATCTGGTATCAGTTTGAAAATTTAATTTATGGTGCAAAAAGATAAGGGGAGGCACTTTATGCTGGAAAAGTTATGAGTGTAAGCCAACCAGGCCTGGTTAGTTTTTTAGAGGAAGCTCTCAAGCCACCCTGCATAAATTGGTTATAACCAAGAGTATTTATGTTCTATTCAGCGTGAAGTATGTGCCCTTTTCAAGGGCTTTCTGTATACTTCAAATTTTAATTTGTTCTGTCTTAATCAATTTCTTTTTTCATTAATAGAAGTCTGATTTTGGGATTTGTTGGACCTGTTGAGCTGTACTTAAGCGCTGATGGTTGTTTTTCTCTAGGCCAAAGAATATATACAAGGATCCAGATGATGGGCGACAACGGTTTTTGCTGGAACTGGAATTTGTTCAATGCCTTGCTAATCCTACCTACATCCACTGTATGATTTTTCATTTTATCAATATGTTTTAAGAGGTTCAGCTTCTTTAAGTAATAGCTGCATATGTGGTTGTTGAATCATGTATTTGAAAGGGAAAAAAAATTGTTTAGTTAGAAAACAAGGAATAAGTTGTGAAAAAAGGATGTTGGAATTATAAGAAATCGGTATCTTTGATACATAGATTTTTCAGGAGTAGATTAGGTGTTTGGCTTCCATTTAATTTCAAGTACATGGTCTATTAAGGGGTTGCACTTGGATGACATTGAGTTTGGTGACATTGTCTCTAACTCTCTCATAATCAATCATTCTCTCTCATCAAAATAATTTATTTTAATCATTCATCTATCATTCCCTCTCATCAAAATACACTAAAGTCACCGATGTCACAAAAGCTCAATGTCACGGAAACTACTTGGGTGACATTGAGCTTTTGTGACATCGTTGACTTTAATGTATTTTGATGAGAGAGAATGATAGATGAATGATTAAAATAAATTATTTTGATGAGAGAGAATGATTGATTATGAGAGAGTTAGAGACAAAGTCACCAATGTCATCCAAGTGCAACTGCAATGTTACCCAAGCAGTTTCCCTGTTGGGTTGCACTAAGAGGGCTCGCTTAACAGATACATTGAGTAAGATTCCTTTCCTCGAAACACATTGTAATTTCTCTTAATCCAAGTGAAATTCCCCTTTTTCTGACAAAAAAAATGGCATGCTTTGTCATTGCTTGGTGCGTGAGTATTGTAGCTTTTGTTTGTGTTTTTTCTTATAGTTGTTACTTTTTTGAACAGATTTGGCTCAGAACCGATATTTTGAGGACGAAGCATTCATTGGGTACTTAAAGTATCTTCAATATTGGCAACGCCCTGAATATATTAAATTTATCATGTAAGCATTATATTCTTGTTGTCCCACTAAAGCCTGGAAGAGGGATTATGTTTTACAATTCTACTTAAGGGCACTGAATTATGTTAAATAGGGAAACTCTATAAAGAATTTTACACAGGGATAAATGAATTTCAACATTCAATGCGCCAAAAGAATTTGAACTAGTTCTGTCATTTTTATTCTAGTGATGCTTTGTTCAAATGGGTTGCGTTCTGATCTAGTTGCTCATTTTCTACGAATGCTAGGTATCCTCACTGCCTCTATTTTCTTGAGCTTCTTCAGAATGCAAATTTTCGCAATGCAATGGCACATCCTACCAATAAGGTAAACAGTGATATCTTTCTATCCTTTTTTTTAAAATCATGATTTCTCCTGGATTTCATATTAGAGTACTTGTGTGATATACCCTTTTCTATCAGTTTTTAATTAAAAGTCCTTGAGAACAAATTTTGTTGTAAATTGTATGAATTGAGACAAAGATAGATAGATATGGATTCTGTGTCATTTTACTTAACTTTAACAATCTATTCATACCGAAATTGTGACGCAGTAGGTATTGATGAGAATTTATTTGATTCTCAGCTTGATGTATCTATCTTGTGTAATTTCACTAATAGGTTCTTTGTTTGCTTGGTTAACTACGTACGTAGATGTATCAAGCCAGATTACTTGCATTCTAAGGTTAAGACTTTCTTTGCCTTCTGTTTCTTGGATTGACCAAAAATTGTCTCTATTGTAGGAATTGACACATAGACAGCAGTTCTACTTCTGGAAGAACTATAGGAACAATCGGCTAAAACACATTTTACCAAGACCACTTCCAGAACCTAGTGCTGCGCTTCCTGCTCCTGCTTCGACTCAACCCCAGCCACCTGTGCCTGCACTACCGCCAGTACCTGCTACAAGCGTTGCTGTGACAACATCGTCTAGTCAAGCTCCTTCTCCAATGCCATATGGTATACCCCCTGGCCCCGGTATTGCAAAAAATGACATGAGGAATACTTCAGCTGATAGAAGGAAAAGAAAGTGAGTGCTTTATATATGAAACACTCAATACTTTCTACCTTCGCCGATGGGAGTTGAAGTAATGATAATGACAGGGCAAAAAATTTCGTGCAAAGAAATTATTTTTATTACTGTTATTTTCTTTGTGACCTATTTTAAGTTGGGTAGCACAATGCCAATTGAAAATACATATGCAGCCGGTTGAAACTCGTAAGGTTTGTAGGAATGAATTGTAAAATTATTTCACAAATTTCAAATTATCTTTTAATGGATTTTCCTCTGCCTGAAATAGTTTTTGTATGATGTTACAAATGATGAAAGGAGTATGTGTATTTAAATTGGTACAAGCTTTGGCTTACAATATGCGATGAAAGTGATTCTACCATCATTACTACGGACCTTTTACATGTTCTTGGAACCACTTCACTAAAGAGCACTTATCTGAACATCTAATAGGTGGTGTGTGGGTGCCATGTGGGGGTTGTATACGGTGGTTGTCGTTTGGCGGTGTCTTGTTATTGGTTCCAACTAAAATGGCAAGAAGGAAACTCGTTGAGGTGCAGTTGATCGTCATGACAAGCCAAGTAGGAAATACCAAATACCAAACTATCCCAGTACACAAACAAACCCTACTCGGTAGAGAGTAGAGACAAAAGGAACAACCTTGGTTAAGAAATTAATATTCTTTAGTCAAATTACCACTCAGATTATAGAGAATAATAATTTTGACATAATTGTATTTTGGTGTCCTTGGTTTGATGAATTGGCGATTTTACTGACTGTAGTTTCAATTACTTAAAACAAATCCTCAAACATTTAATTTAATCATTTTAGATCAATGGAATTTGGTTTTGATGCTTTGTCTAATTGTTAAACATTTGTGTTAAGGTGGATGTCAATTTATGATGTTACAACAATCTCAGATGACACGGCAATCCATTGGAAATTGGTAAATAGAAAATCAACTCAATCGTTAACGTTGTCCAAGTACTAACGGAGTGACACATCATGCCATCTTAGGTTGTGACACAACATTACTACAAAATATCACTCACATCACATTAGGTCATATTCTCAGTATTGGAAGCATGCATTACCGGTTGGACTCTATCTCATTCTCGTTGATTTATGGAGACTGAGTTAATTAAGCAGATGAATATGTTGAGACTGGAACTAAAATTTAGCCAATTATTTAATGTTCATATTAGACATCAAGAAATGGAAGAATATTATCAGAATCAGTTGTCTACATAGCAAGTACCATTGAGCTAATTAAATAATACACTGTTTGTTCTCATAATCAACTATTGGCGTCTGAGATTTTATCATTTGCTCGTGTTCAGTTTGATTTCAATGATACACGAACACATTTTTATGAACTTCAGACACAGGCTCACGATTAAGAGAACCTTATATCAGCAATGTTGTCAATTTTATTATTATAATGAGTTCAAGATTAAATTCATAGGACTTAGTGTTGAAAACAGTGTAATAGTATAAATTAGACTGAATGTAAGCACTCAAACCAAACCAAATCCTTAGCAAACCACAATCAATATATTACAAAGAGGTGGCACTATAACTGCAAGAGGCAACACTACAAGCCATACTTACAGAGAGGCAATGTGTCTCTATGCAAGAGCCATCCCAAACTTTATTAGGGGATTAGGCCATGAGATCTTGGTGAAATCAGTGTCTTGGCAGGAGAATACATAAACTTAAAGTTTCTCCCAATCAGGTTTATACATTAAAGTACAACACTAGACCGGAACAGGTTCCGGAACTTTGCCATTGCTTGAAAGTACTAAACTATCATAATAGTCAACTAGCACTTTCCAGCCACCAGGGCACATAAATCCATCAGGAGGACTTTCTTTGTTCCTAGCAAGTGAGCGCATCTGCAAAATGCAAGTAACCTTTGTTAATTAAGATACAACATATATGCAACTTGTGTAGATGTGTCAGCATCGGTGTCATTTCTGGCGTTTGTGTCTGTCGGAGCTTCATGGTCTATAAGAACAAGACCGTATGTTCTAAAATCACATAACAAACATACCTTTGTGCCTGATATGAAGACAAAATCCTGAGGCCTTGATGGATCAAAGAATGCCATTTTACCCTGAGTCTTGTCATATGCAGCAACCTACAAATGAATGGAAATAATCATCAAAGAGACCTAAATGAAATTCAATGTGTTTATTAGTGAGAAAATAAGTTCATCAATTACCCTGAAAGGAAGAATGTTTAAGCGTTCGAGTCCAGGTGCCATGCTCAATACTTTCTTTCCGTGGTCAGCATCATACAGGTCTCTTTTTTCAACGGGATGGCCCATGCCTGCAGGGTCTCGACCGACAATGTAGAAGTTAGCCCCTGCATTGATCCTAGCCTTTGCATGCCACTGCACCTCAGTTGGTCCAGCATAGTGCATGGGAGATGGGAATATGGATACAACTGTTGTCTCTGGATCAAGAACACCATCCTCAAGTACCTAAAGAAAGATCAAAGGATATAACTAATAAGTGAAATTTTCTATCCAAAAAAGCAACTTGAACCATATGGGGCATCTCTAACTGGTTTTTTTAGTAGGTACATTAATTATGGTTTTTAATCAACTACAGTTTCTTAGTCAACTACAGTTTGGATATAGTAAAACTAGAAATTAGAAGCAATGTTGTCAATCCAGCTCACAGAAAATAACGGGTTTTTCAAATTCTACTGGACAACAATGTGATAGCTCTACTAGTTGACGGCATTTTGTACTATCTAGCATATCATAAAACTATAGTGGTTTGTTAAAATTCTGATATGCTATAGCATTATGGCGCTCTATAGCCAATTAGCCGCTATTTAACAACACTGATTAGAAGGGAAACATGCATATGTGGAAAAGCAAGAAATCACAAACACAAAAAGAAAACAAAAAAGCGGCATAGCTTCAACAATGAGACTCTGTAGTCACATATTCACTCGTACACATACCTTCTCGTGTTGTTTCATCCTCCAATCAAGAGGGACATCATCAGCTTTGGTATAGCCCCCAAGTGGATGTAGCAAGAGGATTGGATTCTTGTAACCCATATCAAGAAGCCGCTTGCGGGTATCGGTCATTAGCAAAGCATGACCATTGTGGACAGGATTCCGGAGCTGGAACGCAAACACAGCATCGGCATTGCGCCTTGTGAACTCATCACGGAGTTCTGAAGGAGACAGACGAAAATGATCAAGTCCATCATGATACTTGATGGGTTCTATAACCTCTAGGTCGCCGCCAATCAGCCAATTTCCAGCATTAGTTATAGTTTCTTCAGCATAAGGCAGGCCGGGAGCAGTTGTTCCCCAAGTACGAGCTATCCTTTCTTCTTTAGGGTGCTTATAAATTTCGATACTGAAATAGCCAGATGAAAAATATTAGTCATAGAAAACAAATGGAACAAATAAAAAAAATGAAAATCACACATAAATATCACTATGCATAAAAACGTGTTTAATAAAATCACTATGCAAATAATGCACATAAAGACATTCAACAAAATCAACTAGAAACTGCAATAGTAGACAAAATACAATATTCATGGCATGATTATGTATTGACACATTCTCCTATGTGCAACAAGAATTTCGAAGTCAAACATGATATTTTGTATTCTAAACATATGTCTATACAAACACTATATTCAAATCAATGTATATCTTATGGTATAGTGTTCAGTGAGAATATTGTCTTCTTGAACTTAAATTTCCCAATTGAAATAAGGAAGATGAAAACAAAATCTAATTTTTTTTGTATTTATTTGGTCAAAGACCCTATGTATCTAGAGGTTTTGTGGGTGTACTTTTTCCTATAGTCTACTGTATTTCACAATGCTTTATCACGAGGTATTGTTTTAGTTCCTTACCAATCAGAAAAACCAACATTGGTAAATAGAACCTGATATGACTAAATATAAATTAATATGAGTAAAATAAAATGAAAAATGAGACAAACAATGACAATAGAGGAAACCTATTTCAAAATCATCACGGCATTATCTGAATTGTTGACTATCCAACCAATCATAATTTTACAAAACAAAACGAAAAAGAATCAAAAAAAGGACACAAAACATGTACGGAAAATGAGTACACAACTCCATTTCTCAACATACAACTTGAACAAAAAAAGAACAGCTCATAATAGTTGACCAATTAAACTCTTATGATTGGCGAAAGAAGCTAATCAAATCTGCAAATTGAAAACAATACAATTTACAAAGCATATCTCTCCTAAAAAAACAAAAATAGAAACTTTAATCATATAACACAAACAATCAAACTTTTCAACCACTTGCCAAGTGGTTTGGCCCAACTTGTTAAGATGAATCAATTGGGAGTAAACTACTCTATATTACCATTACCAGAATCTCTTTCCCCTAAGAACCTAGGGTCAAGAAAACAAAACCTCACAACCCTTCCCTTTCTTTTTCCCTTCCATTGAATCAAATACAATACAAGAAAAAATGCTAAAAGTAATGAAATTTAAATGTAATAAAAGACGATCACAAAAACATTATAAGTATAGTATACATGAAGAAAAGAAGAAAAGGGTATCTTACTCTTTGAGAATGGCAACAGGGTTACCCTTAGAATCAAAAAGAGCAACTTTTGTAGATTCACCGATCCGATGTTTCTGATCATCATCAATAGCCAAAACAATCGGAACAGACATATTCACAAAAGACCCATCATTGAGTCTAAGTGAATTGAAATGAAGCGTTTGGAGGAACTCTCTTTCTCTCATGAAACCACCAAGTGGGGTAGCCCACCCTTCACTCAGCACATGAACCCATTCAACATCAATCCTTGAAAGCTTTATCCTTGGCAATGATAAAGCTTCACCCTTTTTCAAATCTCTCTTTGATTCTTCCACCACAAGCTCAACCAATTTTCCACCATCCGGTTCAATCAAACCCGATGAAACTCTGAGTTTCTGATTGGTTCTTGCTTTGTTTCCAATTGCTACGTTGACTCTGATGGGAGGGGCAAAATGGGTATCAAACGTTTTGGAGAGAGAGTGAGAAGGGAAAGAGGTTTTGGACAAAAGGGTAGCCATGGAAGCCATTGAAGGTTTTGGTGGCTGAAGAATAATGAAATTCGTTTTGGTATATAAAACTACGAAAAGGTGTTGTTGCTAGTGGATGAAGGAGGGTAAAAGGGTAATTCAAAAAACGCACAAAAATGTGAACTTTAATATTAATTGAATTGAAAAAACAAAAAAACAAAAGCTTTTGAGTAGTGGTCTTAGACAGAAAGACAGAAACGTAGGTAGATCAGAGAGAAGAGTTTGTGTGTATATATATAGTGGAGTTGATTTGATAGAGACATGTTGGGGGGATGAACCTGGACACTGTTTTTTTACCCTTTTTAT
>Ga0209282_1001170_pt1 | contig 14084 bp, 3 predicted proteins | sample Mtrugardesep15_FD_187529 | JGI IMG/M metagenome (GOLD analysis project Ga0209282, IMG submission 187529) | Root nodule microbial communities of legume samples collected from California, USA - M. trunc garden sep15 (SPAdes) (version 2) | ecosystem: Host-associated > Plants > Roots > Nodule...
TTCAAATGCATTCCATGTATGAAGGAATATTGTTACAGGCAGAGCTGTTATCCTTGTCTTGTAGCAGAGACAAACTCTGTGTAGTGGAGGTAGTGGTTGTACACTTCGTACAATTGTACTTTGTCAACGCTCTACAAAAGAACAAGCATTCAATGCCTTTGAATCCTTTTGAATTAGCCGTTGTTCTTCTTTTCCACTCTTCTGCAATATTTAGACGACATTGAATCCATGGAACAACTTTTGAATCTTTAAGTTTGCATCTCCAGATGAACTTTAGCTTCTAGTGATTTTCAGCTTCTGATGAACTCGCTTCTGATGATCTTGTTTCTGATGACGTCATCACTTCAGGAGCGCTTTGTCTTCAGGAGCACTTTGACTTCAGGAACAGTTCTCTTCAGATGCTTTTAAGCTTCCTTTTTGTTTATTTCTTTGCTCTCTTTTGTTCTTCCAGAACCTATTAATGATCTCAAAATTTTTGTTTATGGTCCTGTACACTTGAACAAATATTAGCATATCCAATTGACAATCTTTAATATCTTATTATCATCAAAACTCTTAAGGGTAATGTTAAACACATTTTGTTCCAACATAGGGCACTTGTTAAGGATTCAAAAATAAAAATAATTGGTGACTTTTATGTAAAAAAAGTTACTTTTTAAAATTTTAATGTGTTAAATGCATCATTCCTAAGACAAAGTTACTTATTTACTTGTTAGCATTTCTCATATATATAGACAGACAACACTCTGATCTGTTCATTATGCTTATATTCTAACCCTCTTCTTCTTTGTACACTTCGATTATTCCTCCTTTTTTTTCTCTTTCGTATTATAGAAAATCCAAAGTACACGGTTGATGGTTGCCTTACAACTTCCTAAACTACAAAACAACATTGTATTGGTAAGTTTTCATTAACAAAAAAAGTGTTATTTAAGTTCTAACAAATTAACTTTGGTAGATGTATGTTGAAAATGGCACTTAAATTATTTTTGGAATGGTCAAAATGTAAACTATTTAAATCTTTGCTTGCTCTTTGTTACTCATGTTTAATATCTTGTTTTGTCATCAGATACACAAGTGAGGAAACTAAACTTGGTCCATCCAATATCATTATAGGCTTCATTAAATGAAGGTCATTCAACAACTTCTGCTTCTCTATTATGATTTGCTCCATTGTTTGTAATCTCCGACCTCCACCTTAATTTCCTTGATTAATTAAAAAGGTAGTATTAACTTTACTCCTATTACTTATACTAGTTTATTTTAGATTAATTTAATATGTTTTATGGAATATTTTCTAACTTTTATTTATAAAAGTAAAATTCTGAAAATGAAATTATTGATTATAAACACTTTAAGATGATAGATATTGTGTGTATATTACTTTCTGTTTTATTTTATTCAATTGAATCTTTTTTTTCCTTTCACAAAGTCCTTATCTAATGCTATATTTGATTTTTATTATTCTGTGAATAATATTTTTAATTATAATGCATTGTGCTTTTTTTTTCCTTCTATTTGACATAAAATTCCAATGACATATACACCATTTTGGAAGATAGTGACCTTCTACATCGAGTTCAAAAGGTCATGCTTAACAATGTTATGTCTCCTAGGTCCATAAATGTTGTATTCACGAAGATTGGTTTTGCCATCTAAAAAAGTATAGCGACGCTGCTTGTTGCCCGCTTGCTTTCTATTCAAGTATAAATAATGGTATATATATATATATATGACTACTATTATTTTTAGAAGTAGCTTAAAATATATAAATCACTATACTTATATCGTTATACTGACTTTACCAATCGACAATAAAAATAAAAACAAACTAAAAACTTTTTAGAGTTAAAATTTGATTGAGAAAAATAAATATGATACAATTTATATCACAAACAAAAAAATTTACAATAAAAGATTAATCTTTTTCCTTAAAAAGAAAAAAATTAATCTTTTATACCGATGTTTTATAGACTAATAAGAATGAAACAAATGTTAAGGGAAAATTTAGATTATTCACTCACTTGTCAAGTTCATGACATATTTCCCTTCAATATAGTTGAAAACTATTTTAAAGATAAGGACTGCGTTAGAGGTGTATTGATTTTTTTTAGAAGTCTGTTGATTTATTTTATCTTTTATTGATTGCATTAGAAAAATATTATTATATGTATCTTAGTTATTTACACTTTGCTATTTTCTCTTTTATTGATTTACCAGATTTTTCTAATGCATAATCGACGATTCCAACATTCATTCAGTCTCCAGGCATAATCAAGTCACCGCTTCCACCAATCATCACCTTATGAAAGATTTAACCTACCACCTGCGTACATGCAATCCTCCTACTCAGAATCATCCCAACAAATACAATGGTCTCGACCACCAATACCTGCACCGACACAGATGGGCGGTGACATGTTTGGTATATTTTGAACATTAATTATGTAGATGCTTCGATATAATATCATATTATCTTATCAATTAATCAAACACATTCTCACTAAACTTTAATGTTTAATTTATCAATGGACATTTCCGTTATTAATCGGAATTTGTGCATTTCAAAATATTAGAGAGTTAACATTACAAAGTGATAGATGCGGTAATCATTTATTTGGATCTCTAATTTTTTTGACCATGTTGACTTCTTCTTTTTTGCAATCCAAGTATTTTAACTTCTGTGTTTTCCGTAAAAAAATAACAAAATTAAAGACTTCTTTATGATTTAAGGAAGCATTCCTTTTTGCCAACATCAACGTAATTTTATTTGTTTATGTTGCATGTAGTATGATGATGGCTGGTCCAAATCTAAATTGTCTCCTGATGAAAGATACATTGTACATCTCTATGGTTAGCTCTGATTCATGTTCTTTCGATAGGTTGTATCCAACCAAAACAATACATGAAGTGGGTTGCTACTTCAGAGGATGGTTTGTTCATGCAAGAGTTGTTAAATTTCTTAGAGTTGATCAGTGGTGGTATCCGCTATGTGAATGCCAGAGGATTATGAAAGCTGAAAATGGATTCTATCAATGTTATGAATGCAAACAAACCAATTTCATTGTTACTTTTGAATGATCGTCACTCTGGAATTTGATTGTCATTATGTTGTTTGTTTTATCTTTGTCTCATTACAGCCAGTTTTCCATCCATCGCAAGGTATTCCGGTGTCTGTATCCGGAACTGTTTCATGCATGGAACTTAAGAGGAAGAATGTCACGACGAAAACTGTTAGTCGACCTTTTCCATACATGAGAAATGCCCCAAAGAATAGAGCTGCAAGCTTTGCTAAGCGTGAACTTTTGTCTCTGATCCAAAAAGTTGTGTGGGAGGGAACAAGTAAAGGAAAGGACAAGTGAATTAGTTGTGGGTTGTTTTTATGTATAATTATTGTATTTTGATTGTGTTATGCGTGATTTTTATGAATGTCGTGACAAAGACAACAACGAACAATGACCGTTGAATGTGTATGGATATATCGATATGGAGTTGCATTTGAAGAAGAAGATGGAACCATACATTAAAAATAAAAAGAGGTATTTTCCTTTTGAATTGACATTAAAGTTATCATGAATATATTCATAGTGGTGACAATGAAATTTTTCCACAAATAGATCTCTCCTAGCCTATCTAAGAATCAATACATAATGAAAATTTCCATGTAGCAAAATTAGTATTGACCAAAACCTTGCCGGTAGTAGTTATCTTGACTTGCAAGCTGAAATAACAAAAAAAGTGAATCAACAAAACATGGAGAGATGAAATCGATTGTGTTTGGTTCTGCGGCGATGAAAATTAACTATGAATTAATTGATTTTGATCAAAAGTTAATTTGATGTATAATATTATTTAAGTTTTGATACATTCACGGAAAAGTAAGTTGCATAACAAATTGTAGATAAAAAATTATGTTCGGGGAAAAAGCTCAAAATCCCAATTTTGTGCTAGAATCCATTCTAGAGAGAAAATCAATTTGACCGGTCCAAAATCACTTTTGGCTTTCACAAAAGTGATACAAGAATATGTCCAAAAACACAACCAATGAATTAGGGCATACCTAAATGAAATCTTAGATTTAAGCTTCCTTCCTAGTTATCCTGCAATGGAACAATAGGAAAGCACTTAGAATCAAAAGACATTGTTCTTAGGACCTATAATGCGGGCAATATAGACGATACGGACACCCACATGAATACATATATACTTATTATGATTAAATAAAATATTAACATCGTTTAGATAAACTTGTGTGTAAGACGTGTCAATGGTTTTTTTAGAGCACTTGTCTGAGTTGTTTGACACATGTCATACAAGTCTGTAGGAGTGTCGGACACCGACACATGTTTGCCAACCCGGACTCATAGCTTAGGACAAGTTATCGCCAACTTTTCCAAAAACAAAGTTCAACAAAAACACATATTTATGTACTAATTTCAACCAAAAACTCGACATATAGTAGCATAGAAAACAAATTTTATATATACACTAACAATACATTAGACACTAATTTAGTTCAAGCTAACTTACCTGAAGCAATATATTCCAAGGGCATTCGTAATTTCATGAATGACAGATGTCGCGAAATGCAAGTAAAGTGATGCTGTGTTTGCAGAAACAGAATCATCAGGCAGGAAAAACAGAAGCGATATGATAAACTCTAAGTATGAGTGAACGATCAATTTAGTTCTTCGAATTGTAAAGGTCACACAATTTCGTCCCTGAAATTAATAAATTTTGAAGAAATCGTTGAAACTGAAATTCATCGATCACAACAGTCTCACAAAGATGATATCAAAGACTGAGTTAACTGATCCAAAAGAATAAACGTAATCGATGATTTTCAATTTCATGGGTCGTTTTAAATTTTCATAAGTTGTGTGGAGTAAATTGTTCGATGCCTGCAATATCAATGATTAAACCGGTATATGTACCTGTAAATGCACAGTAACCAAGAAGAACTAGTCTCTCGTTAACTAAAGGAACCCTGCCAAAAATATATCAAACAATTTCCATGAGAAGATAAAGGTGACTGTAACAATATAATAACATCAAATAACATCAATCAAATGAATTTAGAAAGTAAAATCGCGGTACATACCCGTCATTTAGCCTTGATGCAAGTGCATTAGCAATGGCAAGTGGTAGATACATGAGGGACTATACAAGATGAACAATGCTTACATCAGTTATCTTTGTGAAATAAACTTTAACAATATCACTTTAACGAATTTGGCTACATTGATCAAAGCATTTTCATTGAGCTAACATTTTCTTTGTCGTCATGAACACGTCATGAACGATGAGTCTGTAATAATATATATATATATATATATATATATATATATATATATATATATATAACTCAATTATTATTATAAAGTTATTGATTCATTACTTCATTAATTTATAATGAGGGGCAATAGCCAAATATGAAAAAATAATGCATCTTAAGAAATTGAGAAAATAACATCCAAATAAAACAGCTTAATACCATGCACATTCCAGTTTTTAAGCCTTTTGGTTCATCACATAAGTGAGACAAAATCATCCTTCCCTGCAAAATTGAGCTTCAATCAGTAAAAGTCATACTATAAGGAGCGAGATGATTGTACACATAAGGAAGCTAAATGCAAGATATATAATTTTAAAAGTATACTTAGTAAGAAACCTACCACAATCATAATGGCAAGCAAAGAACTTTTATTTCAAATTATGAAAGTTAGTGAATTTACTAACGAAATTATGTGGTTATTTTCGTACTAAAAAACTATAACTTATCTAAGAAATTGACTAAGGGTCTATTTGCATTGGCTTATTTAAGTTTATCTATTAACATAAGCAATTGTGAAACTGTTTGGAAGAGCTTATAGAAACAACTTATGACATGTCCATTGGCTGTGATAGTTTATGAAAACAGCTTGTAGCTTATATGGAAATAATTTGATTTTATTTTATCTTTTGTTATAGAAATAGTTTATACATGAAAACTTGTATAAAGAGCATTTATGCTATAAGCGCTTGATAAAGCTGTTTATCCAAATACCTCAACCCTAGAAGCTATTTTACAAAACTCAACAGCTCTACGGATTTAAGACATAGCTATCTTACCACAAGATATCCGAAAGTAAGCCCGGTTCCCATGACAACTAAATGTGGATAATTGGCTATGATGTCAGATGGTGACAAATAATCCCTGCAACAAAATCACCAAAGTATAAGCTTACATTCAAAATAAAACTAGGAACGAAAATGACGCGTCTTGAGTTGAGTTATACCACATAAGCACTCCTCCAACAAGGACAACAAACGGATAAAGCTGCACACAAAAAAGAAATCATCAACAAAGTAACCGGATTATAGGAAAGAATTCCAATAAGAAAAGGTCTTACCATTGCTAACGCAAGAGGCATACTTCCATTTCTCGACTTCACAACCTTATAAACATTGATAACACTGCATAGAACCAATAGATAATAATGTTGACATTTGAAAAAACCTTCATCAAATAACTTCGTAAATAAGTATACAGAAACACAAGGATCATTATGCAGTAACAAAATATAAAGTTAACCTAAAAGAAATTGTTTCAGGTTTAAAAGTTAGAATAGAATACAGAAACTTTATGCCAAAGACTAATGTGGTGCTGTGTATGCTAGAAAAGATTAAACTTCAATAGTTTTAGCTATACATACTTGAGTGCGACGGTTGGTATAACTCCAAAAGCTATCATCAAACACAATATAGCACTGTATGTCGGCACATCTGAAATCCAGAAAGAAATTTAAAAAATGAAGCAACGATATATCAAAAACTTACACAACAATGAGACTAACTATAAATAGACCAATAATATTTTTCAAGTTAAGCTCGACTATATCATTTGAAGGTTGTGTAAACCAGATCATATTGGACAAGCATAATTAACACCGGCAATAAAACTAATATTCTTACAAAATAAATGGTTAAATGTACAAAACAATTGTCTCCATATACAAAAAATAAAAATATTAGGATGTGAAACTCAGGTCGAAGTATAATCATTATCGCAATTAGCATTAAAGAATAGAGAAATTTAAGCCTTTGTCCATAAAGAATATACAGATCGACAGTCTTACCAGAAATAAAAGGCAACCAATTCAAAAAAGGCAAAGACTTCCCAAATTGCTGAGCCCACCACTCAGCACCTGTAGAAAAATAATTACAACAATAAAAATACTCATTGGCTTTTTAAGCATATGTAATGATAAACGAGTTTAATTTGTATGCACTGATGGTGTAAAAAAAGTTGTACACAAACGTCCAATAATATCTCACCATTTGCATAAGTTATTAATCTATTTAGTTTCTAAAATATCTACATAAATATCTAAAAGGTGAAATTTGATTGAATGTCTGTATAAAACTATTTTACACTGTCATTGTATACAAATTTAATTTACAATAAAAACTCACAGAAAGGGCATACCAACGACAGCAGTGAAAAAGTGACTGAGGTATATTATCATAAGACCCTCCGTAGGTCCATTTACAACAGGAAGTATCAATGTATTGGTGAAATAGCTGCATCAAAAACATTTAAAAGAATATCAATATTGCTATACTGTCTAAAAGTATTCATAGAATATGGTATTAAATTATATAATCAAGACGAATTGTCAATAGAATAGATGTCGGCTTGAGAATCAGATACATTTCATTCAAAATTTCAAATACAACGATATATACAGGACAGAAACAGACCCTGATTAGATAAACAGGTTAATTAAGAGTTTATAGCATAAGCTCTTATCATACAAATCTTAGGTTAGGTATAAATATTTCTATAAGTTAAAGTTAAACTGTTTTCATATAAGCGATTTACATAAGCTGTTTCTATAAGTTCTTCCAAACAATCTCACAAGTACATATGTCAGTAGATAATCTCAAATAAGTCGATTTAAGCAGGCCATAGAATTTTAAATAAAAGCTCAAAAATATTGTTAATGGAAAAGAAAACAATTTTACTAAATATTAATTGAACATAGTAACTTACTGCTCCCACGTTGCGCCATAAAATGTAACTGCAGATATTAACCACCACCAGAAAGTACTTCTTCCACACATGGATGTGCTCCCAAAAGCAAGTGCTTCAAACTGAAAAGCAGTTCTCAAGATGACATTATTTTCTTTTGATGGTTTGAACACAACAGCGAAAAAGCTAAAAGAGACATACTGTACAAGCAAGTGCATCACACCCTGCAATGTAGTTGAAAATATCTTCATCAATGACATACATGTATACATGATGAAAAATATAATAACAGAATGAAAAATATGGCAAAGGAAAATAACCATGATCAAAAAGCTCCCCTAATGGACTTGAAGAATTTGTTCGTCTAGCTTGCTTCCCATCAACGGCATCGAATGTCTATATATAAACAAGTTAATCACTAACTTAGCCATCATAACACAAAAGACTCATATTGATAAACCATAAGAATCTATAACAAAAATAGTGTTTTAGTCATTAAAAGGGCGTTTTTAAGTCCTTATCGAGAATAAAAAATAGGCAATGAAAAAGCTTAACGCCGTATTTATGGAAGTGTTTTAGTGCGCTCATCTTGACTCGGATAAGTCAAAATCCAAATATGATCTCTAGATAGTGAGAATCGCACAGCAACAAAAAAAGGACGAAAGCAAAAAATAGGAACTAAATAAAAAGGAACCAGTTTCAAAAGACTTCTATATCAAGTATCAAATATATATTGAAGCAAAAAATGTACCAAAATCGGTTACCATCAAGAGACTGGTACCACAATATGAGAATTTAACCAACCTGGTATAAAAACAAAAGTAGCCCATGTGCAAAATGAACCCATCTTGGAGGAGCCGAGTCCAATTGAGGTGAGTATATCTGTATAAAATTAAGAAATATCACTTCTACAACCATGTATCGAACACTTAAACTAAAGAAAATCTCAATAAACCATGAAATAAATCAGCAATATCAAAGGTAGTGAGTATATGCTTGTTTCTACAAATTGCAAACTTCATTGTATATCATTTCGCAAAATGAAAATTAATGTGAGGAACAGGAAAATTATCGCTATTATGTTTTAACTTTATGGATTAGGATGATTAATGGACTCAAGTTTCACTTACATAGCCAAGCAATGCAGACAATAGTAGCATCATAAATCCCATCAGAGTTATCTGGAACCAAACAATTTAACAAATATCAGTGGCAATGATATAGCTTACGATCATAATAACAGTAGCAATTACAGATGATACTACAAAATAAAGGAAGCAAAGGTTTACCATGTTTGGACTGCAAAATATCGCAGAAGCCAAAATGCCGAGTAATGAGGATATATGAAATAAAAGATAGAAGTTAGTGATAAAGAAATTAAAAATTAAAATAAAAAATTGTAGAATAATTAAACAAGAGTATCAACAGAATAGTAAAAATGAGAAATTTTATCCTCTTTTTCATTACCGACAAACCCTCTCTATACATTAAGGATATGGCTAACTTTGCGTGATCATTAAACTAGTAATGATAGTATCAAGATCAAGATGAAGATACGCAACAATGAATCACTGATACTATATTATTATAAGAGAAAAGTTTCACAGAATAACAAATCTCAATTTCACATACAAATTTCGTAATGTGTCCTGAATCAACCCTACAAAACTAAGTTGATGGATGTCTCTCGCTTATAAACACTTTCTTAGGTCATATCTCACACGATGTGGAACTCTCGACACACCCCCTTAAACCCAAAATTGGACGTCTCGAGTGTGACTCGAGTGGCGTGATAGAGGGTGGCCAGATGAATCTTGGATAGACTCGGATACCAGCTTAGAATTTGGGCCGGGCCTAACTCAACCCTACAATACTGACTTGTGAAGTGGGAAATGACTCCCACTTATAGACATTTTTCACGTCATATCCCATCCAATATGGGACTCATAACAAACCTCAAAGTGAATAGATATTTTTATTATTAAAAAGTTATAAAATAACTAAGTTATAACAAGAAACAAATATTAGTTTGAAATGAAAAAAGTACTCACGGCATCCATAGAGGAAAAAAATGAACAAAGCGAGTCCAGAAGGGCTGTAGTACATATTTTGCCACATAAGAATGATCTACACCACTGTATTTGTATCTATGCAGAGCTGCAACACCATGAGAACCAATATAACCCATTCTCTCTATCAAAACTATACAATATGCTTCAAGTACCAGTCAAATCTTAGCACACCCTGCGAAAATTTGAAGAAAAATAATAAACTGACCGATTAAATATACGAATTAGGCCGAGTGACAAACCAAATTGAATTCAAAGCTCAAAAACCAATTTGAACAAATTTAAAAGGACAAGCATGATTTATGTATAGATTATATATTGAAACTATGCATTTTCCCAAGTATTGTCCAAATCAAACAAAGCGGCAATATTTAGTTATGGGGAAAGAACAATTCTTTATATAAAATACGAAAAAATGGGAAACAAAACATCAAACAAGTAAATAAGACACCCTGAATGGAACATGATAAAAGGGGAAAATTGAACAGTACTTAGCAGTCTCATCCAAAACAATAAGGTGATCAATGAGCTTAAACTGCGCTTATTAATCATACAAATAAACAAAGGCTTCAGATTTCAAATAAAGGCGAGGCCAGCATCTCAGGCATGCCTTTAGGCTGAGAGCATCGCCAATGTTATAACCAAAATTGAATTCTTAACATTATTTTGGTGGGCTCAAAGACACTACGCAGAAATTCAAGACACTCACTCATTTTTACTCCAATCCAAGAACCAAAATTCTGTTCTTAACCTATTCATATAAGCTACAAATCATTTTTAGAACTATTATGGAGAGCTTATGAAAATAAGCTGGAAAGTGGAAACAACTTATGGACATGTCATTAGTTGTTTCCATAAACTTTCTCAAATAGACCTTAAAACCTACTAGTGCCTTGTGGGCGCCTTTCACCGTTGACTATTAGTAGAAATCGTTGTTTAAGAGAGAGTTCACATTAGAAATTAAAAATTCGAAGGACGTGAAGATTTTCAATTAACTCTATAATCAAACAACCCGATTATAGATAAGTTTTGTTACTTTTTTATACCACACCCAATTTTCATAGTTGAATAATCAAATTACATGACTTTAAGTAATTTAAGCTTAACCCCTCAGAAAATAATATAAATCAACGGAGAACCCTCATAAAAGCTCGACAATCAGAGACAATAAGTAATCTAAACTCCATTCAATCTTCGATTTAATAAATCAATATTTAATATGAAGGTCAAATTACATTTGACAGGTTATGACAATTCGAATCAGCCTCTGTCATATACCAAATCAGTCTGTATCTAAACACACACAAAATGTGCAGAGCAGGCAAATATGTTGCATCTCATCAATTAACAAACAACAAATATGGTGTTTCTGTCTAGAAAAATTATGTCGACGGCAGATGGTGGAATATCGAGGAAGGCCAAAAATCCATCAAATATTTCACACACAAAGTAGATTGCTCATAACCTATAAAGCTCATAACAAGAAAATATTTGACACAGACACTGGTCACTAACACGTAGAAATTAATAATAATTTCTTTTATCGGTGATAGACAATGGACACACCTTCAATTAGAGGTGTCACTGCTACATAAGCTCATAAAAACTATACAACAGAAATACATGAACTATCTACTAATTCATGGGCCATACCTAAACAGGAAAATACGTTAAAAAAATATAAGCTTTGAAGAAAATTATTCTATAGCAGCAATTTTAGGGATCTAAACATACCATCAAATCTTTAACAAAACACACAAAGTAGATTGCACAGAACCTATAAAGCACTAACACTGAAATGGACACTGTACACGACACTAATACACACCGGCACCGCCACATAGACACCAGTAATGATTTTTTTTTTTTTTGAAAGAACACCAGTAATGATTTAAAAAGATATAGGTGATTGAATGCAACCACATGTATCAGTGTCGTGTCGGTGTCCACTAATACATATGTTAATATATTTAATTCACTGTAATTCGCTGTTAATATTTCTAATTTGTTGTTAGTTTCTTTGTTTAATATACAGCTGTCAATTGGGTATAAAAGAATTCCTAAATTGAATTCATCAATTGGGTAAGTATACTATATATACAGGTCATTTGACAGCTATACTATTACTTACAACTGTGCTATAAACTAACTAGCAGCTTTGACAGCTGTATACTAAACAACAACAAATTAGAAATATTAACAGCAAATTACAGTGAATTATATATATTAACAGCACAGACAGCCGTAATAAATTAAAAAGATATATATAAGTGATTGAATGTAACCACATGTATTGGAATCGCGTTAGTGTGTCAGACACTGGACATGCCTTCAATTGGAAATGTCGCTGTTACATAACAACTATACAACACAAATACATGGACTAAACAGAATAGATTGCTCATAACCTATTAAGCACGAGCATGACACTAACACTGACAGATAAACAAATGTATCAATGTCGTGTCAGTTTCAAACACCTAGACAACACACCTTCAATTAAAAACATCTCAGTTACATATCTCATAGCAACTACACAGCACAAATACATGAACTAAACATCCGATCAAATCTTTAACAGAAACGCACAGTGGACTGCACACAACCTATAAAGCACCAACATTGACACATACACGGTACACGACACTAATACACACCGCCACGTAGACACCAATAATAATTTTTCAGATTGCTCATAACCTCCTAGAAAGCACTAGCATGACACCGTCACTAGACATGACACCGACACTGAAACATAAATAAATGTATCAATGTTGTGTCAGTTTCAGACACCTAGACATGTCAAACACCAGACACACCTTCAATTACAAACATCACCGTCACATAGCTCATAGCAACTACACCACACAAATACATGACCTAAACTGACATCCCATCAAATCAAATCTTTAACAAAACACACAAAGTACATTACACATGACCTACAAAGCATAACAATGACATGTACACCGTACACAACACTGATACACACCGTCACATAGACACTAGTAATAATTGAAAAAGATATAAGTGATTGAATGTAACAACATGTATACACTGCAGCATAGCTCATAACAACTACACAAATACATTAACTATCTAGTGATTCATAATAACCACACAATCAAAACAAACACACACACACACTATCATTCTTACTAAGCAAAACAACATATAAAAATCATACATAACAAACAAAACTTTAAAAGGGTATAATCAAAAACAAATATTTTTGCAGAAAAAAAAAAGCAACGGATCCAAAAACAAAAAGCATTATGCGATACCCTTTTGGAGAAAAAACATTAATACAAAGAGAAAAGGTGGAATCTTAATACCAAATCATTTGTTGCAGCGTGAGAGAAGGTTCATGAAAATGGAATGATTAGAAGAAGATAGCGAGAAAACAATGAACAGAGAGTGTTGTGTTGTGTTTGTTTCGTAACCTACAACGTAGGATTTGGTTTGGTTTGGTTTGCAAGCTTTGCTTTTTCCAAACGCTATTTTGTCTTTTTGTTGTTTTTTAGATTTATAGACTTAAAAGTGAAAAACCTAAATTCGTTTTTACAACTTTCTCTTAATAATCCAATTTATTTATTTTCCTACAAAAAATAAAATTGAATTAATCCCTACCATATAAAATTTAACCAAACAAATATAATTGTTTAGGGTTCAATGTTTGAAAATAAGGTAAAAGTGATTATTTTTTGTTAATTTTTATTAAAGCGGATCATCTGTGTTCGTTTATGATAATTAAAATTATTTTTTATATTTTATTTCGTCGATCATTTTTTAAATCAAAATTGTTTTAAGTTAGATCTAGCAATGAGTTAATAGTTATGGCCAATCTCGTAAGAAGCTTTGTTTACTTCTCATGGAAGACGCCTCGGTCGTCGCTAATTTTTATTTTTGTGTCTTTTTCTTTCGTTTCCATTTTCTCATGTAACTAAAAAAAACTACTATGAACAACCTCTTATTTTTTGTAAAAAAAAAAACTTATAAAT
>Ga0209282_1001171_pt1 | contig 14079 bp, 6 predicted proteins | sample Mtrugardesep15_FD_187529 | JGI IMG/M metagenome (GOLD analysis project Ga0209282, IMG submission 187529) | Root nodule microbial communities of legume samples collected from California, USA - M. trunc garden sep15 (SPAdes) (version 2) | ecosystem: Host-associated > Plants > Roots > Nodule...
ATGAAGCATCCAGAGAAATGGGACGACATTTATCAAATTTCAATCTCTATTAAAATATAGCAAAAGATAAAAGCTAAAATTGGTTTCATATAAGCTATAAGTTGTTTTAATAAGCTAATTAAGAAAGAAAACTGAAAACAGCATATGAACAATGTCATAAGCTGTTTTCAACTTCTCACAAGTTATAATTCAATCCAAACAGGCTCTTAGCCGGCATTAAGAAAACAACTAGTGAATTTTCTACAAATCTTCCAGTACAAAAACACAGAATATTAAAATCAACCGTGAAGATGAACCAATATTTAATCCAGAAACTTGAGCAAGTAGTGATTTTCGTACTTAAGCAGAAATTTGGATAATTAGAGAGTAAAATCAAATCTTCGACTATTGAAAAGAAAAGAGGGCTAGATGAATTACCTTTTGGTGGAGCCATTGAATCGGCGAAGATGAAGAAACCCTAGACTAGATGTGAAACCTGTGTGGTGGAAGCAGACAGTGGCAAATTAGGGTTTTCGGGTATATATGTCACGCTTATCAAACGGGTCGGGTTGTTCATTATGGGCCCTGTCCATTCTAAAACTATATGAAAATTGTTAAATGTACCACCAAAAACTTATTTAATCCCCAAATAGTTTAAATTTTTATAAGGATAACATTTTTTAGTATCATTTACTTTTACAATAACTGTAAAAATGAATTTTACTATATACATTTTTTTTCTCAAAAAAATAATGTTGCAATGATGACTTTTATAGTAGCAAGCATAAATTGACTTTTACCGTAGCAACTAACGATCTTAAAGATAGTTTATAGGGTCGGGCCAACAAGACTTAAAACAAGTTTGACTATGTGGTTTTTTTGTTTTACATCAAATATCATATAATGAAAAATATTTTTTGTTATTGTCCTAAAGCAAAGACTATGGTAGCCTTACTCATGCACCAACTTGCATCATGAAATGCTAACTATAAATCTCTAAGGAAAAAATAAAATATAAACATATTTTAATCGAAATTCAAACTTTGATTCACCACGTTGTAAAAAACTCGCCCCTTTTTAGACTTAAGCTTCATTGGTTTTACTTTTGTAGTAGGCTTACCAAAGATTGACATTTTTTTGAACTGAATTTATCTAAGATTGACATAGATTTCAAGTTTCTGATTGATCAAATAGTATTATACTGAGGTAAAAGAAAACTCTAGTATTCAAATGCAACTTTGAAATATTTTTGGTAGCATGTTGTACTTACAGTAAACTGTATTACAATTTCACATATGAGTTTCATCCTTTGAATATTAATTTTATCAGTATACAAAGTTTTCATTCTTTCGTATTATGTGTAGATTATGTGTTCTTCTATGAATCTTGGTTATTTACAATTGAATCATTGAGATCCTTATATATCAGACCCATATATATGACCCATCTTAGTCCTTTTTGTTTCTAGGTAACGCTTGTTTGCTTCAGTGATTGGTGTTAGCACAGGAACACGACCTGTCACAGCTAAACCATATCCTTTAAGACCAACAAATTTTGCTGGATTGTTTGTCATCAACCTCATAGTTCGAACTCCAATGTCCCTCAAAATCTGCACATTCATCAAATACATCATATAACAGTTTATTTTAGAATCACATTTTTAACAGTTTTATGAAATATTGCAAATTATACAAGGATTTGATTAGTATTGAGTATTGACTATTACTATGAAGATTTTTTTATACTATCAACCAACATTCGAAAATGTTTTACATATCACTAAAGTGCATAAGTACCGCTCAATTGGTAATTGTTGCGACATTTGATATGTTGAGATGCGAAATCAAATCCGCAATTCTCTACTTCTTAACATTTAGTGTCTGTGAGTTTTGCCGCTCCACTCTTTCAAAGAAGAAAAAAAAAGTTTTATTTAATTGTAACAGATTTTGACTGGTTGACCGTAAATATTATATTGAATTTGTATCAAAATTAAACTTTTCTATACTCAATGTATCAAAAATAAACTTATTATACAATTCAAGCAAGATACCAGAACAACAATTCAAGTAAAACTTTAGTTTTTTTTTTATTTCTTTAAAACTCGGTATTCAGACCAAAGACCGACTAATCCAAGAGAACTAATTACACCGTTTACTTAGTTGATCATTATTTGATTTGAAGCACACAAACAAAATTGAAACAATGCAATTGAAAGTGATTAAAAGATCTGACCTGGGCACCAATGCCATACTCACGAGCATCAACGGCTAACCCTAAATCTATGTTTGCTTGCACTGTGTCACGACCTTGATCTTGCAAATTATAGGCTTGAAGTTTGTGACCCAACCCAATGCCTCTTCCCTCATGACCTCTAAGATACATAATTACTCCTTGTCCAGCTTCTTCAATCAGTTTCATAGCCAAATCTAGTTGCTGGCCACAGTCACACCGAGCTGATCCAAATATATCCCCAGTTAAACATTCTGAATGTACTCTTACTAGAACATCTTGGCCATCTCCTATATTTCCCTAAGTAACCAATAAGAAATTATAATTGAGAAAAATATTATGCTTTAATTTGTTTAGGTTTTCCTAAATAAAATTCTAAGTTCCAAGTTTTATCTTGAAAATCAAATTAACAAAGTTATATTTACCTTTACAACAGCCACATGCTCAATTCCATCCAACTTTGAACTATAACAATATGCTTGAAATAGACCCCATTTAGTAGGAAGATGTGACACATAAGTTCTTTCAACCAATTTCTCTCGCTTTCTCTGATACCTTGAAGTGTCACATACATTAACATCGTTAAGCGAATTTGATTCGACTAGCTTATAAACCATAATAAGAGAACATATGTTTAGATAAAAATTTAATGAAGTGCTTATTCAATAAAGTTTATCATACACAAGTTACTTTTACATTCGAAAAAGAAATTATTATAAACTTTGCTTAAGCAAAAATTATGAAAGTAAGATTGCGTACCTTATCAAATCAGTTATTGAGACAATTGGTAAGTTATATTCCAATGCCAAGTTTTTTAAATTGGGCAAAGATGCCATATTTCCATCTTCCACATCAACAAGAGCTGTGAGAACAGAAAATGGTGGCAAGCCAGCCAATGCAACTAAATCTACAGAAGCCTCAGTATGACCAGCTCTCCTAAGAACTCCCCCATTTCTATACTTAAGAGGAAAAACATGGCCAGGTTTTCTTAAGTCCTCGGATTTCGACTCTGGAGATGATAAAGCAAGAATTGTTTTTGCTCTATCCGCAGCCGATACACCTGTGGAAGTTCCATATTTTGCATCCTAACAATAATATATGTTTCACAGTATCAAATAAATGAGCTTCAAAATATTTACAACAATCTAAGTTGGGCTTCAATATACTATATGATATTTTACTTACCACGGTGATAGTGAAAGTAGGGGCAGATGAATCCTCTTCTTCAGTCTCTGGTGACATAAGAGGAAGGTTTAATCTTTGAAGATCCTCTTCTTTCATGCCAACAGAAACAATTCCTGATCCATGTTTAATCATAAAAGCCACATCCTTGGTACTAATAAGAGATGCTGCCTTTATAAGATTTCCTTCAACATTGTTGTTTTCATCATCTACAACGATTACAAACTTCAAAAAAATATCGATCTAGGTGTTAGATACTATCAATCCTTTACTTGATAAAATGTTATCAAAATTATTCACTTAACACGAACATGTTCAATAACATGTTTATTTATTTATTTGTATGTTTAGATTGACGGGGAGTTTGTCACAATTATAATGTGTTGGTGTCAATGTGATTTTGATCAAAGTTGTATTTTTGTACTTTAACAAAGTCATCGTGCTACTATGATTTTGTTAGAATCACCGTGATTCCAAACATATAATTGACATAACGAACGAACATAAAATTCTAACTAACCTTTCCTTGGCGTATCGAATTAAGGGCATGCTCAATGGAAGAATACCCTTTAGAGGGACAATCTGGATCACCTTCAGCTTCACTAACAAAGAAATCACTATTTTCTTGATCAGTTATTTCATTTTCAGCGTTTAACGTTTTCAAGAGGGATCCATTTTCATTTTTCTTCAAGTCACTATCATCAAACACGTCTTCAGTTCCAACCTTAGAAAATCCAATGGCATAAAAAGCCAAATTTCTCACCTTGTTGTTCCACAGGCCAAATCTTACACTGTGATGAGTAGTGCATGACCGATGCAAGCTTTGAATAAATAATAGAAAAATTTAACATGAGTTCGACAAATAGAGGAACAATTAATATAGTGTTGTGTTATCTAGAGAAATAAAATATGTACCTTGAATTGGTGATGACGTGGGAAATCAAAGGACTAGGGAATGAGGCAGAGTCCATAGGCAGGGATATTAAATTTTTACTTTTAGAAAATTGAAGGAAAGAAAAAGTATATACTCAAAAATTGTGTTCTTAATTATTTCATGTCACACATAATATAGAAAAATAAGTACACCTCCTGTTATGGATGTGTTTTTTTTTCCACCACACCATTATCTATTACCCAATATTTATATTTCTGGTTGTACTTTAGCAACACGTAAGTACTAAGAACCACATTCTTTTGTATTTTTGTTACTTCTCGTTGTTATTTTTTTGTTGAGCTTACCAACAAGAAGTGTGATAGCATGGAAGTTTGTCATCCCAAATCGTCTATGATTTGGATTTGGATTAATCATGGAAGGAGTAGTGCTACAAAGAGAACTTGCATCACATAAGTATGGTAAAACATTAATCAGTTATATAAAACACTACTCATTTCACCGATTAATTTAATATAAGACTTCTAATTCAAACCATCAACAAATTCATATCATTTTGTGAAATGAAAAATTGATTGAGATCCAATTACTTGCATGTTTGGCTTAGTCGGCCAAGTATGTTTAAAATAAAAATACCCTTTCAATCGAGAATGAACTGTGACTTTAAGTGCAAATTAGTCCAACCAAATTTTATGTCAAACATATATTTTATTTTTAATGAAATGTGATTGTGCCTTAAGAAACATGTTAATCAAATTGTAGAAATATAATCAACTTAATATTTATAAAGTTTTTAACATTTATCTATTCAATCAAAAAAAATACAAAATTCATCTTTCAATTCAAGTTTTAACTCCTTACCTTGTGGTCCAAATTTATATTGAAGCAACCAAATAGTTTTTCATTTTCCTTTTACCAGTTTGAGATGTTTTATTTACCAACTCATACAAGTTTTGGTAAGTACTATAGTATATCATTGAAATTCAAAGAAGTTACTGCTAGAAAGTGATTAAAAATGAAACCTAATTTTACAAATTAAAGAAGGTTTAATTTAACATAATCTTTATTTATTAATTTTGTTAAGTCTTAGCTTAACTTTTTCTCTTTACTAATCCCTTATTAGGTTTGCAACAACTCTATCCTAAAATTTTGGCTCTAAATTTGCATCATATATGTTTTTCGTTTCTCTCTTTAATAACCGTGAATATTTTTCAAAGCAAAAATTTAGGTGACTTATAGAGTGAACCATCAACTAAGTGGTTCATGGTGAACCATGAATAAAAAACATCGGATTATGTTGTCCTACAAGATTTTATGATGTATTCCACACAGAAAAATATTTTCTTCTTCTTTCTTCTATGTTCCTCTCACGAACTTAACCACCATCATTAACCCCCAAATCACCATCTTCTAAGAACAATTTTGAATGTTGATTTATTTTCTCTAGCCATCGTAAATCCATCTCAAATTAAAGTAATCACAATAATTTTCTATTTGGCATAATCTTTGAAAATGTTGATTGAATATACTTATATAATTACCCCTTGATTTCATCCATTCTTGCAATGATTTGTTGATTAAAAAAAAATGAAACTTTCATCTTTATAACTTCAACTGTGACAAATATGAAAGAAGAATCTTCAGATTAGAAAGGAACTACGTGGACAACAATTTTCTCTAGGCGCTGCAACTGTTGGTGTACATGGTTGATTGAGTTCATGAACAAAATGGAAGGAAGAAAAATAAATAAATAAATAGTTTAATTAAAAAAAATAAAAAATAAAGAAGGTGTGATCTAGTGTATAAAATCATATGTGAACTTGATTAATCTAATGGCTCTCAATGGGAATCCAACAAGTGGTGACATGTCCATAATAACACAGTGATTAAATAAATAAAATAACGTGGCAGAGTCGAATATAGCGTAGAAAGCAATTCTCTTTCTTTTTTCGTTCCTTTAACAAAACAGAATGATGAAATGAAAAACTTGGTCTAAGCTAGCTGGGTCCCGCAGTGACTACTATACACATTTGATTTAATTTGATCCAAATCAATCAAATCCGACGCCGTTTTGATTGAATTCTATGACGGAACCACCACAATCATCATCCTCTTCCACTAGCACGGCGGTTAGTTTCAGAGATAATTTATGGAAAGGAATTTTCGCTGTCTCCGGTATCATGCTCACTCTCGTCACCTATGGCCTCTTACAGGTAATCTTTTCTTCATTACTATTTTTTCTGTTATTAATATTAAATAAAACAATCTCGCATCCTTCATTTCCTTGCATCGCATCGCATCTTTGTAATCTGTTAATCACAAATATTAGTAGTATACTTTAGTGTTAATCATTATTACCGGCTTCTTAAGACTCTTGCTTTCGTTCGTACTTCAGAATACTATAGCTGCCATTATTTTAATGCATGAACAATAATGTGTTGTGTTTAGGGTTTAGGACTTGTATAGGTTAGATTCACTTATTTTGGATAAGCACTTATGAGATTGTTTCCAAGAGCTTATTGAAGCAGCTTATGACATGTCTATAAATTGTTTTGACCGTATTTCCATAAACTCTGCAGGATAGTTTTTATACAAAGAATAATGCATGCATAAGCACTTATATAATAAACACACTATTATTTCCTTGAAATACTATTGCTACCATGATTCGAAAACATGACACATTATTGAGTCTTGTGTTTAAGCTTTAAGCTTCATTTAGATTTGAACTTATCTAATGGCATAAGCATTTGTGAGATTGTTTGAGGGAGCTTATGACAAGTCGTTTTCAGCTTATTTCCAGAAACTCTCCAAGTTATCTTATAAAAACAATTTTACTTTATTTTTTTGTTGTAATCAAAATAACTTATATATAAACACTTATATCATAATAATTTATGTTGTCAGTGTTTCATTAAGTTGTTTATCCAAAATGTGCTTAGCACTGTAACTTTAAAATAAATAAATAAATATAGACAACAACACATGAGTGGTTGATAATACTCTTGGTTCAAGTATTTCCTCTTTTTAGTAATTTGATGCTTAGTTTGTTCTATAATTTACATACATTATTGCCTAGTATGAATGGGCCGGTGCAAATTACTCCGAACACACACTCTCTCTCTCTCTCTCTCTCTCTCTCTCTCTCTGAATGGATAGCACAAAACCCTCTTACAGTCCGAGATTTATTCAATGAGTTATAGATGTCTATTCTTGCAGGAAAAGATCATGAGAATACCATATGGAGCAGAAAAGGAGTATTTCAAGCATTCACTCTTTCTTGTTTTCTGCAACCGCATCATGACGTCAGCTGTTTCCGCTGGTTCTTTGCTGGCAAGTATATACATTACATGCATGCAAAAATACTCACATGTTTTAAAGTATTTGAATTGTAGCATACCTTTCTTGAACATTTCTTTATAATTTTGAACATTTCTTATAGGCAAGTAAAAAAGCATTGGACCCAGTGGCTCCCATTTATAAGTATTCCCTTGTGTCAGTAACAAACATTCTAACCACAACTTGTCAGTATGAGGTAAGAGACATAATATCTGCGTGCCTGTGAATTTTTAAGAAATCGGTTACATTACTTGCCTACCATTTATACTGAAATGACCTTTTTTTTTACTCCAGGCCCTCAAATACGTTAGTTTTCCTGTTCAGACTCTTGCAAAATGTGCGAAAATGATACCAGTTATGGTAGGTCAAGCTTTTATACTGTTCCCAATTATGTATGTTTTGCTTATGATGACTGGCTGATTTCAATATACATTAACCTCTGTCTTTTATTTATCTTGTATCATTGATCTGTAGCTTATTTTTCACCTTCTCAGTCACTGCTACTTCTGTTGATGAAGAATAATAGTAATTGCTTGTGTTGTTGTTGAAGAATGAATGTTTCATGCTATCTTTGTGTGTGTGTGTGTTTGTGTCCTCAATGGTGTGTAATTATTTTTAGTGCATTAGTGTCCCCTTTCTTTACTAAATGGGGACAAGACAAATCCATGAAGTAGGTACTAGAATATATTTTTTGACCTCATAATCTTTCAATCATTCAACGATCTGGAAAAATTTGTTTGAATATAATTCTTGAGTTGGTGTCAAATACTTGGGGTTCTCCCTTTCCCGCCGTCTTTATTTCACAAATTAAAACAGGGAGGGAGAAAGGAAAATTGTTAAGCCTTGTATATTCACATAATATAAATTCACCATGACAAGCAAGGATCGTGTATCCTCTAGATTCTAGACTGAAATGTTAAATGCGACACCTGAAATTGATTGGTTAATTTTTTAAAAAAGTTGATGCAGTCTATCCATGAAAGAGAGAATCCGGTGAGGCAAGGAGTTGTGGTATGGGGGTTATAAAAATTTCTAAGAGGATGCTATACATGATTAAAAAAATTCTAGAGGATAATTTACTTGTTGGACAAGTTGTTTATGAATGTAAAAGGACATTTTATGCATAAAACTATATATAACTTATATTTTTGGTATGAACATTTATTCCAAGGGCTTTCCATGTTTTCTTCTGAGTTATGCAGTAGCAGGGTTTTTACATAGTGGCTATTTTTCTTCTATCCTATGTCAATCATTTTCCTTGATTCCTTGAATCCTGTTTCCTCTTTATTGTTTTGGTTAAGATTGACCTATATACCTTGAATCTATATTCCTTCTTTTGTATCTTATACAGGTCTGGGGTACACTTATCATGCAGAAGAGATATAAGGGACCTGACTATTTGTTGGCTTTTTTAGTTACCCTTGGCTGCTCAGTATTTATCCTATATCCGGTAATTGTTTGAACTTTGACCCTAATTATTTCCTGTTGCTTTATCATCATTCTATCTGTAATGCTGTTTGTGATCATTTTCTATCAAAGAACAACCAATGAGTAGCCATATTCAGTGATTTGATGTTGCGTGTGGGTTGTGCAGAGGGCTTTTATTTAGAACATGTCAAGAATGTTGCACGACTGAGGATATTACTATCCTGAATCAGTATAAAACCACCCCTAAGAAGGTTATATACACTACTTTCTCCCAAAGAGCTGGAAGTTTAGAAATATGAACGAACTCATAAGCAAGTAATGCATAGCTCTCCTTCACAAAGTTTACCATCTGGCTTCCTTTGGTATGTGACTGACTGGCCTAACACAGGAATTGTTGGCACCTGAGACCTAGAGAGGAGCACACTCCTAGGTCCCAAGCCTTCACCACCAGGCCAACCCCTGTGGTTTGAAACAAGAAAATTTTAACTCTCCCTCCCAGTCATGATAGTGCCAGCCATGGCTGCAGAAGGACTGAAACCGTAGATGTCATGCTAGCACTAACACTAGGAGCGAATGACTCGCGCAATGAAAGGGGATTACAATGATCTGGATTCCTGGTCCCCAATTAGGAAGACCCACATAGATCAATGGTCTGTTGTAATAGTAGCCATCAACAGATATTGCATTGCATAAAGAGTTGACCCCCTTATTGAAATCTAACAAAATAAGTGTTGTTCCAAAAGTGCAACTATGGAGGGATTCCTTGGACAATGGCTGTTTCACTACCGACACACTTTTCCTTTAAACATGGTGAACAAACACAAATGAAAGATAGTTTTCACCCTGTTAATATTTCAAGAACTTTTCACTTCCTAATTTCAATCTTTGTTTAACTACTCATAAATTAGAATCAGAGGGAGAGAAGGCCATTTCTTAGATATCTTGATGACAAAGACCTAGAGGGAGAGAGGTGGTTAAGATAGAACACACATTTTTTAACAATGGAGTAGTGAGCTGCAGATTTGATATTGATATCTTAACTTTCAATCCGGACCATATTTTTATCCTTATAGCATCTTTTAGAGTGCCTTTGTTGTCATATGTTTTCTGACTCATGTTCCATTTAGCAAGTAGAACATAACAAATATCACTTTCGTACTCTTGAGTCTGATTGATTATATAGTCACTGATGCGTAATCACCCATGACCCAATAAGCTGGCATCATTCTTTAGTAAGCTAAAGAAACGTTTGTGTTTTTATTGTAGGCCGGAACTGACGTAAGTCCATACAGTAGAGGAAGGGAAAATACAGTTTGGGGTGTTCTTCTAATGGTCGGCTATCTTGGGTACCACTACAGAACTTAAATTTCTTCCTTCAATTAGTGGTTTTATCTATTATTATGTGTTATATGGGGAAAAAAAAGGGCGAAAATCAATGCTACCTTCATTCGTTGTGACACAGAAGATATTTTATTTGTCCAACTGTTTTCAGTGCTGCTGGCAAGTACATCCTCTCCAATAAACTTTGAATAATGTCCTGTATATAATTTTCATTCTCCCTCTTTCAAAATTTAGTTATTATAGGAAAATATAATCATTATGAACTGTTTTTGTTGGTTTAAGCAGTACAGGTTATTTTAAGCTGCATTATATAGTTAAAACTTAAAACCTCATTTTGGAATAATCTGTATTTTAAACTTTTTTCCAGGCTCTTGAATGCATGCTTATTTCAGATTGTTTTGAGAATTAATCTCCAGAAGTGGTTCATATACAAGTCCCCCATTGAATCATTTTTTTGTTGTGTTATAGGTTTGATGGCTTTACAAGCACATTCCAAGATAAGATGTTTAGAGGCTATGACATGGAGATACATAATCAGATATTTTATACAACATTGTGTTCTTGTCTTCTTAGCTTGACAGGTTGGTTTAAGAATTGCAGTGAATTTTTATATTGAACATTATATTTGTCATACATGATAGGAGTCTGCAAATATAAAGAAACTGATATATGTGCTATTCTAGAAAATAGATCCTGATCAGTGATGAAACTCTTCTGAAATAGAATGTACATCCAAACTATAAAAGAAAATGAAACTGTTACTGAATTAGAGCAAGCTCCTTATAAGATGGATAGTAATGAAAGAAATCTAAGAAAGAAATCCTGGACTGAGAGAGAGCCAACCGTACTGCTCAGTTACCACCACACACCTATTTCCTCAATTCCAAGATGCCCTCTCCAAGTCTGTTACGCCCTCTAATAAACTCCACTGATTCCCGAATCAACTTCTGCCCACCCCCCTTATGCCACCTGTCTCATTCAGTTATATTGCAAGCCATTTTCAGTGAGTATTTTCTATATTTCCCATTCTATCCTCCTAGTGTTTGAGTCTAACAATATCTTGCTCGGTAGTGTAATGATTTATTTGCTGGAGTCATGTTTGTGGATAAATGTTTGCAACGGATAAATTTTCTAGAAGTCTTGGATGGTGTTTTGCAAAATACAGTATATAACTTGCACCTGAAGACTCGAAGTTATCAAGTACCAATGTTTGACCCTGGCAACCTTTGAATCGGTGTTTCTTTTAGGCCTTCCTTTCTCATTTTCTATGTGCTAGCTGTTCGAAAGAATACTCACAGTCCCAACTGCTAAATAACTACCAACTTTCTTGATAGCCAATATTCTGAGTGTTGTATAAACTATCTAGACTTATTTCTACCAACAATAAAAAAACTATCCAGACTTATTTAAATAATAGTAAATTAGTAATCTTTTCTTTCTAAAATTTGAGTTCTCGTGTATTTTGGTTCAGGCTTTGTTTCTCTTCCAGCTTCAAGGCCAGAAGTCCACTCTTTTGATATTTGATATTTTTTTTGTAGGTCTTATTGTACAAGGACAAATGATATCAGCCGTAGAATTTGTATATCGGCATCATGATTGTTTCTTTGACATAGCATTACTGTCGACTGTAAGCAAATTACATCTGTTTTAAATTTATATCACATTCTCCTTCTGTTTGTTTTAAGATATTTTTTAAATCTACATCAATATCCCTAATACTATAGCGCTTTTCCTTCTTTGGCTTCAAAAGCATAAACAAGAATATTTCCCCTTTTCATCATCTATTTCATTGAAGTTTGTCTTATTATTGGGTTACACAGGTTGCGACAATTAGTCAATTTTTTATTTCCTACACAATTCGCACTTTTGGTGCTCTGACTTTTGCGACCATAATGACCACAAGACAGGTAACTTGCACAGAGAAATCTAATTATCAGTCACTATAATTGCATAATATTTCAATATTTATAATTTTTTATTCAAATTGTTGCAGTTGGTGAGCATTATGCTGTCGTGTGTGTGGTTTTCTCATCCTCTTAGCTGGGAACAGTGGATTGGAGCCGTAAGCCTTTTACCTTTTCTCAACATTATAATGAATGGAGTCATGTTGCACTTTCACTTTAAGATCACACTATTTCTTTATCCCTCTTTGCACTTATTGTGATTAAAATTAAAATCAAACCAAGTATAGTGGTGAAAGCTCACACTTAAAAGTGTGATCCATTGATTCCACTCATTTCCTCAATAAATTTAGTGCTAAACACTGTAATGGAATCACACTGTCAGGTCATTGTCTTTGGTTCCCTTTATGCAAAAAGTTTCTGGAAGAAAGCACCTCAGAAGACAACCTCCGAAGCACCTGTTCAAAATGAGAAGTCGAATGATTTAAAGGACAACCCGTGACTGAGATGGAGGTAAAGCATGCTGACCTTACACCTGACAATATCTGAACTGAACGGGTTCAAGTTTGAGTTCAAGAGCTGCACATTCAGCATTAAGATCATTGATCGACAGAGCTGGTTTGACTTAAATTCAGACAGCGCCAAGTGCGGCTAGATTCCTGGGTTTTGGGATCACTGTCATAACAATAGAGAACTTGAAAAGGATCTTGTTAACCCCGCATTTTTTCACAGGGGAAATCAATTATAGACCTTACTAAAGCCAAAAGATGTTTGATGGTTGATATATGTATAATGCGTTGCTCAAGCAAAATTGTATTTGTTCAGTTTTAGCAGGAATGTGTAGGAGGGAAAGATGGAAGGTCTGTCGTAATTTCTGGGATCAATTAATTGCTTAATAACATTTTTGGCCAGTTATTTATGATAGCATAATCTATAAGCAAAGTGTGCAAAATTATAACATGCAGCAAACATTGATATTTGGAAACATATAAATACAAAGAAAAAAAAATCTAAAAATAACTGAGTTTGTCTCAATTGAATTCATCTTGTAGGGATAATAATGGAAATGCTAACTTGTGCCCCTAGTGCACATGTTAAGAATTCCACTAATAGTATGTGAATTCCCATGGGGAAATGCTAATTTAAGTGATGTAATAGTACTACATTTCAACAACTAATTTCTTACACATGGTATGTGAATGGATTCCCTCCTTTGAAAATCTCTCGAGTAGGACAATCCACAACCTTAAATATCTTATTTTTAATATTTAATTTTTTATTTTTTTATGATCGAAATATTATTGTTCGATAATGGTTGTATTATATTTATGGAAAATGTTAATGAGTGCCCCTGAGAGCACTCGTTAACAAGGCCCTTTATTTATCTCTTAAAATAAAAGTGTAAGCTCACCTCGCAAAATTTTCTTCACATAAAAGTGTCTTATACTGAACTCAATTTTTTTACCAATGCAAAAATTACATTCTTGTGGAATGCAATTTCAAAAGTATGGTTATGTTCCTAGTGACACAAACCAGAGTGTTACGGGTAGAGATGTAAATGTAGCGAAAAAATGTGAAGCGAATTTTTTTTTAGTGAGTTCATGGAAGATAGGTGCATTTTAAAAACTAGATGTAGATGAGTGTCATTTAAAGAAAACTTTAATTTCCCTTGTTTTTATTAATCTGTATCTTTTTGAGGCAAAAAGTTTCTATAATATAACTTAACACAAACATTAAACACAATTATTTCTTCATCGCAAATAAATATCTATTTTAATCAGTACCCCT
>Ga0209282_1001172_pt1 | contig 14079 bp, 6 predicted proteins | sample Mtrugardesep15_FD_187529 | JGI IMG/M metagenome (GOLD analysis project Ga0209282, IMG submission 187529) | Root nodule microbial communities of legume samples collected from California, USA - M. trunc garden sep15 (SPAdes) (version 2) | ecosystem: Host-associated > Plants > Roots > Nodule...
TAAATTGGACAATTTCTTCAGATTTTTTGATTATTTGTTTGCAATTTCTTATGTAAACCCCTATAAATGTGTTGCAATTTTTTTTTGCCCAGGCTTTACAATAATCCTGGCTCCGCCACTGCCTGTTATTAACCCTTTGATTGGTTTGAGAGAGATACAAAAGAGAGAGTTAGAGAAGAGATAAAGAGAGAAGTACCAAACTTCTTCTCATTGATTGCCAGAGAAGTTGAGAAGAGAGAAGACTACACAGTTTTTTGTCAAGGGTATTTTTGTCTTTACAACAACAGTAGCCTTTCTCTCTTTTCACTTCCTATCAAACCAAATAACTAGCCGAGCGAGAGAAAAATATTTTTCTCGTCTATTTCTCTCGTACTGAACAGTTTATCAAATCCACTCTATTTTCCCCTTATTTCTATCTTGTCAGTTCTCACACTCTTTTCACAACCAAACATTTCAAGGCCTCATAATCGATTCCAAACCAGAAGGTACCCCTGGGTTGGTTTGGAAACAGTTGCATTGGAATGCACTATCATTCCATTTGCCCCACATGTAGTATAAAATAAACATGCCATAAGTTGTTAGGGATTAGCTACCTCAGAATGAGATTTATAGTGATTTTAAGTTCACTCACCGGTACTTTTCAAGAATTTATTAGCTTATATTGCAGTCAGTAGTATGCAATCAACTTCACTTGAATATTTTCTTGATTGCAGGGAAGAACTTTTCCAAATCTTGAACAAATCAACTTCCGATATCTTGGGCCAGTAAGATGCGCTGCCAAAGTTTTACTCTAGAATGTGATTTTAAGTGCAGATTATCAGTGGCAAAAAGTTCGCTCCTATGTCAAATTACAGTGCAAGTACATAAATGAATTGAAGCTTAAGTCCATTTTGTTAACTTTGTGTACAAAATTTGAAAATGCTTTTAACATAAACACTTAAGTTTATTGTTAAATCAATCGCTATACAGTGAATTTGTTTTGCTTACTAAATTTGTCACTATATAGCAAACTTTTCACCACTGAACCTTGACTTAATGAAGTCAAGTTTATGAAATCTGCTTATCCTTAATAGTAAGATAACCTCTTATGTGACCTTATGTGATCTCATGCTAATTAGGCTATTCCAGATTACATTTTTAAAAGAAAAGTTAGACCGTACTGCAAATTTATGCATTTTAGGCTTCTACCTAAACTTTATTTGATTTAATCTTTCAAACTATTACCGAAGTCAACAAAGTTGATCTAGTTAGTAAAGAGTTGATTCATGCCTCACAAGGGGGTGGATTGAACCATCGTTGTATGTTAGCGTTTTCTAAAGCACATCAAACCTGTTTTTAATAAGAAAAACTATCAATTGTAGAGTTGTACCTGAACTGGACACAAGATATAATTGTAGTGCACACGATATCCAACAATAACATTTCGATCGCACGGGAGATTTTCATGGGCACAACCCCAAATAAATATTATTTTAGCACACTAAAATGAATCAACAAAATTAAACAAAAATTATATCGTCAAACCAATTGACATCATTTAATTTTATTTTTTGGTTTTGTGTGTCCATTTCCAATGGTCTTATATGCTCCCATCTCATGCATTTGGAGATGAATATTGAGTACAAATATCTCCTTAGGTGTTGAGTATTGACCTACCATATGAGAGAATCTTCTTTGCAACCAATTGAATAAAGTGGGCATTCTCTAAGATGCTTGATGGGAGATGAGTACGATGGGATACAAATGGAAAGGAAAGAACATGGTTATGTTAGTGGGCATGGAACTAACTCAATTACGTACGCACGTTGTGGTCTCTCTATTGCATGGCCACTGCCGTAAAATGTGTAGGTTTGGAATTGACTTGCAAGAATTGTAATAAGATAATTTTTATTTATTTTTAATACAAGAATTGAAATAAGAAGATGTATGTGGTACTTCGAACATAAGATATTGGTCAATAAAAATTGATGTATATGATTTATATGTGTTAACTTTTGTTTTTTTTTTAACAAGTATACGTTAGTTTTCTATTGTCTGCATGTCTCTTATAAAAAAGAATTAGAGGTAATAACAACAATGACATTTGTAAATTTTATAATTTCAAACACTTATCTAACATCTCATTTTTTCCGCTTTCGATTACATTATCAATTTATGTTGTATCATTTTCTCTCTCAATGTGTATAAACCTCCTTAATGTGGATATAACAACAATCTTATTAATCTTTTTTCGGAAAAAATAAATAATAGAGATCAACACGTCAACCTTAAAACTAATGTGGAAAAAAGAATAACATAGATCTTTGGAATAATTATAATATGAACACATTTTTTTAAGGGAAGTAAACACATCTTTTGATCATAAAAAAAGAAAATAATAATGAAATAATATATATTTTTAAATAATTATATAATATGTATTTTTTAATATGTGAACAAATAATGTGTTCAAATTGTTATGTCCATGGAAGCATTGCTCTTGTTTGTATAGCTAGTAACATAGGTTGGCACGCGAATGGTGACGCTTATATAATAAATGTATATTAAGTGTGTATTTTTTATTTTTTTTTAATTAGACAACACAACAAATATACTAAAAGCTATAAATGGTAGCTTCACGAATAACAATATCACATTCATTTTTGTCTCGAAAGGCAATAATCATAACTCCACAGTCTACACTCATCTAATATTAATACTTAGTTGAGCACAACCCTAAATCAAAAGTATAATTAAATTATATATCACATTGTCATATTAATTTTTAAAATATTTCACCAATATTTATATAATGATATTTGATTGAATGCATACATGAAAAAGTTTTGGATTGTACAATAATATAAGTGCGCAATACACATGTAAAATAACAATTTCGAAATTATCAATTAATCAAAATCTTACCGACATCATTGTACCTAAAAAAAAACTTGGTATAGAGCAATTAATAATTTTATCAAAAAAGGTATAGCCATTAATAAAAACAGTTTGCTTTTACTTGCTTATCAAAAAAACAAAATAAACACTTTACTTGAAGTTTAATAAAGTTGTTGCGTAACAACGAAATCTATGGAAACTTTAGGACAATATTGACCAAGATTGTGTAACATACTACTGACACGTGCCTTCTTCTTCTTCTTCAACTGCCATCATCAAATTTTACACTTCACTCTCATTCATTCTTTTACATCATCACTTTCTTCTAATTTCTGCATTTCCAAATCTTCATCTTCATTTTACAACAACAACAACATCATCAACAAGGTACACGTTTATTTTTCTTATTCATGTATCATTTGTATTTTTTGAACTTTCTTTGAAAATTTTGTAATTTTCTTCATAATCATTTTTTTTGAAAATAATCTGATAATGTTGATATTTATGTGCGCCCCATTTTATGACACAACAATGTGGATGGAAAAAAGTAATCTTTTTGGAAAATGAAGTTGTGGGCATGTTAGATCTGAGAAAAAGTTTGTAACTTTGATTTTGTTGTTGTTATGGTGCAGGAATTTGTTGAAAGGTAATCTGCTGCGAGGTTTGTATAAGGATTTTATTGTTTCGCGATGCGAGGAAGACAGCGAGTCGCATCAAGGGAATACTTAATTGTGCATGATAGTAAAGATGAAAATACAGGTACCTTGCTATTTTGGGATTTATTCATTTTATGTTTGAGTGATTCTATTAGTTTTCAATGATATCCAATGTACTATAGAAGTTGATAGTAGTGTGTGTGAGACTGAATATTTGGGGTAGAAATAGAAATGGCTACTTTTGCAAGGGTTATATTGCATTGGTATTCAGTTATAGTATATTAACTGCATAATCATATGTTATGCATGTTTGCTTCATGAATTTCTTTGTTAACATATTTTTTTTGTGGGGTAGGGGGTACTGATTTATATAGACTAAAGGCAAGAGTGACACCCCTCACCTTACAAACCAATTTTGTAAGGATGAGTTAACCCCAATATAAAAATCTCATAATATCAGAGCCTATCCATCAGGCCACCAACCATTTATATCCACGCAACACACCAAGCCCGATAGTGTTGGGGGATGAGGGGGTGTATTGGGAAAAAACCCAAGTCCCAGGATGAATTATAGATATAAAGTTTGAAATGAATTTATAGAGTGGGACCCCTCACCTTATCAGCCAATTTTGTAAGGATGAGTTAGGTCCGATATGAGAATTACTCGACTTTCTAATAACATTGCAGTGACACCGATCGTTGCACCAAGACTCCCTTTCATTGATTTCGATAGTTTACGCGTAAAATTTGAATAAACATTTTGACAAACCATTTCATTATTGAGCTTGTAAAATTTGGCTTGGAATTGAAAGAAAAATTTGTGTAGTATACCTTAGAAAACATGGTCAGTCATGCCTTATATATTTAAGAAAACATGGTCCAAAGCAACAATGAACTTCTGCCATATCTACACTATGTAGCATGAAGTTTTCATTTCTTTTTCCTAATTGGTGTGGAAATAATGAAGAAGTGTTTTTTCTTTCTTTCAAAAGTCCCTTTGGAGAGTTGGTTTGTGATTGATAGAACTAACAATGTAATTTCCTTTTTCATATCTTCAGTGCGTGTACAGAGTGCCAAACCTTGTTGGCGGCGCTCTTTGCGGCATGTAATAGTGGCCTCAATTTCCTCATTCTTATATGGCTACCATATTGGGTATGATACGCTTCACCAAAGCTTCACACTCTTTCATCTTCTTGTCCTTGTATGCAATCATCTAATTTTCTTGTCACCATCGGCAACAGAGTAGTCAATGAAACCTTAGAGAGCATTTCTATAGATCTTGGCTTTAGTGGGGATACATTGGCTGAAGGTACTTCATCTTAATTTCCTGACAAACATTAATCTCTATAATATTTTGCATATAAATATAAATATTCATCCACTTCCTTTTATGTGTATGTTTATGAAGGTCTTGTAGTAAGTATATGTTTAGGAGGTGCTTTTGTTGGATCTTCTTTCAGTGGGTGGATTGCAGATGGGGTTGGGCGTAGAAGAAGTTTCCAGTTGTGTGCTTTGCCTATGATCATTGGAGCAGTAATAAGGTATGAGCTGCATAACTCCTTATAGGTCTGTGTCTGTACAGGTGATACTTAACAATTATGAATTTAGTGCAGCATTAAGCATAAAAATGTAGATTTGAAACAAATTTCATGTTTTAACACTCTTGAAAAAAGGCACATGAAGCATCAAAATCCATCTACTTTGGTTTGTCTTGAATTCAAATTTTGTTTCTCAAGTCGCTTTTGGTAGACATAAATCTTAACTATAACTTCGAAGTTCGAACAACTCAGGAAAAGTAGAAAAAGACCGAGAAATCACTTTACAACTCTAATCATCCCCATCGTTATAAAAAATAGCATGCCCCTTTCTAAAACATTCTCTTTCATATTTATATTGTCCATGTTCCCTTTCTAATTGTTTTCAATTATTGGCTTCTTATTTCACTACGTTTCTGTATAAAACAAAAAGATAATGCAAGAAAAAAAGGAAAAGAGGTCAAACAGGAAGGAAAGAAAAGAGTCATCAAAATAAATAAATGCATACAACTATACACTTATTACTCAAAACTTTTTGCAGTGCAACATCAAAATCTCTCTGGGGCATGCTTTTGGGAAGGTTATTTGTTGGTACTGGAATGGGGCTTGGCCCACCTGTTGCAGCTCTTTATGTGGCTGAGGTATAGATATCATCAATATTGTTTTTTCTTCTTCTGTGAATCACGGATACCGATGCCAAACATGACACTGGTAATAATTTAAGAAAGTGAAGCATTTGAATGTAACCACATGTGTCGATGTCAGACACCAAACCCTCGTTCAATCTGAAGTGTTGGTGCTACAAATGTTTTTTTTTCTACAGTAGGTCACTTTATCTATGAATAGAAGTATTTTCAGTTAATAATCGTAAGCTCCACTTGCATTAATAGGTCTCACCTCCAGCTGTGCGGGGTACTTATGGGGGATTAACTCAGATTGCAACATGTCTTGGAATCATGGGTTCACTCTTTATAGGAATCCCAGCCAAAGAAATAGTTGGTTGGTATGGAATGTCAAATTGGCTTGATGAAATTCATGATCATATCTTTACTTTATTAGCAGCATTATCTATCAATTCCATTTTTCTTTGTTAATCCCTCCGTTCCTTTTTAACTGTCACTTTTTTATTTTTTTCAAATTTTTTTGTTTCTATCTATTAGTCGTTTTCAAAGTTCATTTCAACATCACATGTTGTTTTGTCAGTATCACCCTTAATTATTTATTGCAGAGCAAGAAATAGGTACACATAAACAACAAAACTTATTGGTTTCCTTGATTTGTGTAAAACAACGCCTTAAATAATACTTAAAAAGGAACGGAGGTAGTACTTTTTACCCAACTGATATTATTTGTAGAAAGTAAGCATCTTATGTGTAAATTTTGTGCTCAGGTGGCGGATTTGTTTTTGGGTATCTGTCATCCCTGCTGCTGCACTTGCTCTTTTCATGGAGATCTGTGCGGAGAGTCCTCATTGGCTTTTCAAGGTCAAATCTCCATGTAAATTATTAAGTACTGACCATTATTGGTTAACCTAATGCATTTGATTTTGACTATTTTGGACTCTTTGTTGGTGGCTAATTGATTGTGTGGAATGAAGTATGATAAAAATGTTTTCCCGATAATGGCTTATAGATATATAAATATGACTTGATCGTTGTGATGATATATAAACTAAAAAGATCGGCAATAGAACCTATAGTGTGTGAAGTTCTCTTGTTTATTTATTTATTATTTTTTTTTGTTTAACCTATTTTTGATTTCTTCAATTTCTACGGACTATTTTCCTGATACGAGGCTATTCAAAGGCTTTATTGCTAGGTGACTTGTGTTCATCTATGTTGTTTCTTCTCCTTAGTGAATTTAAAGGATATTCTCTCTTTCCGTTATGATTGATACTGTTAGGAACCGAGTGAAAATAATTGGACAAGTCATGGACAGAAAGGAAAAGAAAGAATACAACTTTATTGAAAGAATAAGAATGGGAGAGTAGACTCTCTTCCAAGGGTTTTCCCTTCTACAACAGAGCGATTGTACTATTCACTCAATGTTTACAAATTCGAACAATCTTCCTTTCCCCTTGCATTCTAGTTTGAGTGGTTAGTTCCACATAAGATAGAAATGAGCTAAATGAAAGATATATAAGATAGGTCCCTGCCTTAAGGCAGCAAGTCGGACAAATTATTAGGAATCCAGAGAAAAGGAGAGAAGACTTTCCTCCAAGGGTGTCCCCTTCTAGAATAACCATTTCTCTATCCACTTAATGGTTACAAATTTGAATGATCTTGCTCTCCCCTTGCAGCCCCCTACTTATTATGTAGTTAATTCCCTCTAACTGTCCATTTACTAATTTGTCCTTATGTTTTATTCTAACACTAGCTACCTCTTTTTTGTATTTCTTAGTTGCTCTCCCACAATGATTAAATCCGTTAAAATTACTATTAAATAAATCCTTCGTAATATATCTATTTTTCCTATTTTTCGCTTTGCTCAGAGAGGAAGAACCGTTGAAGCTGAAGCTGAATTTGAGAAGCTCTTGGGAGGACTACATGTGAAACCGGCAATGAGTGAACTGACAAAGTCTGACAGAGGTGATGAGTCCGGCGCAATAAAACTCTCAGAATTGTTGTTTGGCTGCCATGCCAGAGGTATATATCATAATTTCTTTTCTTCCAATTTTTGATATATTGTGTGTGGAACAGTATATCGTTGTATCTTCTAGTCAATTGCTTAATCATGTCATCCTTTTTAACAATTTTTTTTGAAAGTATATAGTTGTCTAATTCTGGTTTCTAAATCTCTAAATGCATTTTGCAGTGATGTTCATTGGATCTACGCTTTTTGCTTTGCAGCAACTGTCCGGCATAAATGCTGTTTTCTATTTCTCTTCAGCTACCTTTGAAAGCTTTGGTGTATCATCTAAGATGGGAAACACATGTGTAGGAATATGCAATTTATTGGGTATCTACCACTGGCTTAACTCCTTTGTGTTTTTTCTAGGTTATTCTGTAAATTGTTGTATATTTGTCTCAATCTTGTTGTGTATGCCACTTCAGGTTCAGTTATTTCAATGATTCTGATGGATAAACTTGGAAGGAAAGTGCTTCTCCTCGGTAGCTTTTTAGGCATGGTAAGAAAGAAAACGAAAATAATAACTTCTGAATTAATAATTTTAAACTTGATTGCTACTTGCATATATTTCATCAGACATGTTATTAAATTCAAACTAGATTGTTCAAGAGTTTGTTTTCTATCCAATTATATTATCCAACTTTCACTCATTTTAATATTTAGGCAGTAACAATGGGTCTACAAGTCATTGCTGCAAGTTCTTATGCATCAGGATCTGGAGCAATGTATCTATCCGTTGGTGGCATGTTACTGTAAGTGGTTAGAAAACTTCAACTTGCATTTGGAGACCTTGCTTATGAATTTGAAAGGCGTTGGTGCCTTCTTTTGCACTACCAAATAACTTCGAAGATCTCTACATACTTGAGTGCTCATGTTTAATAATATTTGTTCTAAATGTAAAATGGAATATGCAATGCAGGTATGTGCTATCATTCGCTCTTGGTGCTGGTCCAGTTCCTTGTCTCCTCATGTCCGAAATATTACCTGGCAAGATCAGAGCCAAGGCAATGGCAATATGCTTGTCTGTTCATTGGGTAATTGCTTTTTTGCATTCACTGATATTTAATGCTCCCTGTTGAGATCTTTGATAGTGGGCAACTCGCATTTATCGACACTCTAGATGTTTAGTCCTAGTCTTAAGTGGTGTTTCAAGATTCCACATCATCGACTAGAGATATGGCCAAAATAGGCCTTATAAAGACTCGAGCAGTACCCTTCCCTGGATTTAGCTTGAGGTTGAGTTGACTAAATCCAAATTCTAAGATGATATATGAGTCTATCCTAGTAATGTTATTACGCCATCCACATTTGTCCACACATCATATACCCAATCCTGGGCATGAGGGGTCTGTTGAGATCTTGCATCGATCTGGTGATATGGGCCAAAGTAATCCTTATAAAAGCGTGGGAAATCCTTACTCCTTGAGCTAGATTCAGGGTTGAGTTTGGCCCAATCTAAATTCTAGAACTTCCTAAATTTTTTGATAGGTAACTACTAGAATTTATATACGACTTGGTCATTTCTGTAGTTTGATCATATCCCGTACGAATGTACTATGTGTCTAGGACATTATTATGGTGAATTTCTACTTCGCTTTATTATGGAATTGAAATGTGAACCTTTTCTTGCCTTGATGGAATAGTGACGTGATAGGTCACAAAAGATAGAGCGAAGCTCTGATACCATGTTAATGTTATGGGGTTTTATATAAAGAAAAAAGGATAGAAAAAATATAGACAAAAATATGATTATGATTAGATGATATAAAAAGATTATGTACTAAGTAACCCTTATATTTATAGGGACACTAGACTCGTAATCATAATTAATAGGAAAAAATTTATGATAATAATTAAGTAATATGAAAACTAGCCTTATGGGATACTCTATGATAAAAAAACTTAAGATAATCTAAGATAATATCAAGATATTACAATATATTCTTATATTCTAATAGTAGTTAAAATCTAAGATAATATCAAGATATTACAATATATTCTTATATGCTAATAGTAGTCAAAATTCTGTGCTGATGCATAAGGTCGTACAAGTTTACAATCTTCTACCCTGTTTGTCATTCTGTTTTGAAGCAAAACTGGGAAATGGTGGGTTTGGTTGGGATTACCTTGCTAAACCGTGAAATCAGTAAGATTGTTGCCTTGTGATCTTGGGAATGTTAACTGCAAATTGAAAGCATGCCTGGTGTGGTGTCTGACACTGATATAACATTGATGCATGTGTTTACAACTTTACATTCAATCCACTAATGTTTTCTTAAATTATTAAGGTGTCTATGTGTTTGTGTCGTGTCTGGTGTCCGTCTCAATGTCCCGACCGCAAAGTATGAATTGCAATTTGAGTTCAGAATTTATAGTAGATAGAATGACTTGAAATCTCCTCTTAATGTATTATTCAGTTGCATCGAATAATATTTAAATGCTTGAAAAATAAGTTTTGCCTTTCCAGATTTATCAATGTCATTTTCATTTGGCTCTTTTCATTAACATTTTTTTTAACAGGTGATTAACTTCTTTGTGGGGTTATTATTTTTGCGCATGCTGGAACAAATGGGAGCACAACTCTTGTATAGTATTTTTGGTTCATTTTCTTTGTTAGCTGTGATTTTTGTGAAGAAATATGTTCTGGAAACAAAAGGGAAGTCACTACAGGAAATTGAGATTGCACTTCTTGCACAAGATGCAGCCTAAATGAGCTGAATAGGGTCATATGGATGAGGTATAGGGATATATTTCCATTTGTTGAATGAGTTATAGAAACATTTTTGGTGAATGAAAAGATAAAGTAATTACCTCTTTAACATGAAATTTTGCCATTGTATTAGCTTAAATGTTAAGCTTTTGTATGATGACTTGTAAAACAAGTAAGAGACTGTACAACATGAGTAATTGTTCTATTTGATTTATAAATATAATTGCAGGACTAGACAAATTAAGGGATGAGGGCTAGTACAAAATTTCAAAATCTTTTTACTCAACAATTTTTTTTCATACTTAATTGCTCTTTCCCTCTCTCTCCCCAACATTCTCTCTTTTTCCTCCTCACACTGCTCCTCTATCTGTGTATTTGACACAAATGATTAGATGACACTATATGTCAAACTTTAACTTTTATCACATTTGTAAAATACAAAATTAACAATTCTACCATTTATTTTAGTTAAGTGTGTAATTTATGACACTTTTTCTTATTTTAAAAGGTCGCACTTTAAAATTTGTTTGACCTAGAAATGTTGGGTTCAATCCTAATGAGTTGTGAACTTTGTTTTTGAAAAACATGAGTTTTTCCCAACTCTAAGGAAAATATTCTTGCTCACTAAACCTTGGATTCTCCTTGAAGTAGAGGAAATGAAGAGGTCAATGAACTTGTAGACAACTCAGTTTGTCTCCAAAGGACAGCAAAAATAGTCAAAACATATATATTCATGATGACTATCTACTAGGTACGGATGTATCCACTTTGATGTTAATCTAAGAATTTTCAAACTTAGTAATTTAATTTAATTTGTCAAAACTCAACTAGGTACAGATATACAATGTTAATAATGAGTTGGCTTTGATAATTTCATTTGTCAACTTCCAAGTTTGATGTAGGATATAATAGCTTTATCCTTAAATATAAACATTTTAAAAAAATATATTGTCTTTGAATAGTATAAGTTCATTTCAAAACTACTATATATTCATTATTTGTTTTTCTTTCTAAATATACTTCTAACTAATACTATTTATAGCATGATAAATCAGAGTTAAGCATATCCATATAAAAAAATTATGAACATTTAGACATAAAATGGAGACACTAAATAAATCACTACTTTTCTTAGTAATTTATATTTATATGCAAAATACACCAAGAATGAATTAACTTTGAAATTCCACCACATAGATACAACTGATAAAAAAATTGATTCATACTCTATAAAAACGCAAGTTCAACTCTTGTTGCCGGCATGAAGATCTCGTTGATGGATAATCTATAACTATCTCTATTAACGTTTGGAGTTTTGATGCCTACTTCAGTGACCTCTAGGACCCAACTCACATAATTTTTTAGTTATAAAAAAGAGTTAACTTTGAAAGAAACCTTCTCTTCAAAAAAAACTTTGAAACAATCCTGATCTCATTGCATAACTTTCATGCCAATCCTGAAACGCTGGATTCAAGACTTTGACATCCAGGATTTATGGCATATTGACTCTATCTTTTGCATTACATTTTAGTTTTTTTTCTTTCTTTCTATAGCATTTGGGCGTATATCTGTAGCAATCAACTTAAATATCCTATATAATTTGCTTTTCCAAATGAGTTTATTTGAAAATTGTCAACATTTTTTTTCCAATCCTGTAAAAGAAACCTTTTTTCTCAGGCTAAGTTGATAAGAAATTGATTCATTTGTAAGTAAGATCATGAATTCAACTTCTTCTATCAGAATGAAAATCTCTTTAGTGAATGATATGTAAATGCCTCTGTTAACACTCTCGTTGAACCTTGAGGTATTCTCTGACTCTGGTGAGCCCCGAAACCCACCAAAAACCATTCCGTTCTTTATAATATTATGCAATGTATATGTTAACCCTTTTATTTATTTATTTTGACCAAAATTAACCCTTTTATTATTATCTCTTATATATGACGTGGTAAATATGCATAAACTCGAGTGGTTTAATTTTAATGTTAATTAGAATGCCACGCTGCCAAATATTTTTAAAAGAAGCTGTGTAACCCTTTCCTCCAGTTTTCTTAATTGTGCGCGAAGGATATATTAAATCGCGAGTTTGAATTCAATCGGCTAACTTTTTTTCTGGTACAAATTCAATTGGTTAATTTATTCATTATTGCAAATACAATCTAGAAAATATTACATTGCTTAAGAATCAAAATTAAAGATAGTTATAAAATTTAAAATTGGTCGCCAAAAGGCCACGAGTAAAGTTTTAGATTCCTTAAACAAATAATAAGATGATTGAATTCTAGGATGACAATGGGTACCCAATGGGTAGGGTATTACAGTGTTCATCCCCATACCCTCATTTATAAAAAATATCCGTACTCGTGTCAATACCTTCTTAGACAACAATTTTAGTGCCCTTCTCCATACTCTATGGGTACCTAAGTACTCATACCTGTACCCATTACCCGCACTTTTACTATGAAAAGACAATAAAAACATCACTATCGAAATAAAACTATGGTCCAAATTTTTAAAAATTAACTTATAAAATAATAGGAATCGTAGTATTTAGCCAAATAAAAAACATCTAAAATATTCTTAAAAAATTATACACCAATAGGATGGAATTGATATTAAATTAAACAGTTTTTTTAGTTTAGGTTTAGGTTTTGGCTTAATTATCTAAATAAATTAATTAATTGTGTACCCTAAGAAAATAAATTATTTATGATATTATATAAATATGTATATGCGGGGTTGCGGGGCTGGGTACTATAGTACCCTTACCTGATCAACTTGTGTGGGTATTACTCGGACCCGTGCCAAACCCATGAAAACGGAGTTTTACTCTACCCATTGTAGGTATTTTTTTGCGGATACCCATAGGGTCTGGGTCCAATTGCCATCCCTATGAATTCTTAACTTATGGAAAAAATTAAATTGAAAGAAGATAATGATATCTAATATCTTGCTTATAGAAAAAATTCGGTTGAAGTACGATTCTCCAACAACCATTAAATAACGGTGAAATTTTCACACAAAAAATGGTTGTTCTCGTAGCTCAGTTGACAATGACATTGTGTTATATATACGAGAAAAGTTAATTCAAATCTCGAACTTATTCAAAAAAAAAAAACGAAAGGGCTGCGGTGCATCTCCTTAAAAAAAACACTATAAAAACGAAACGTGATTTTGGAAGATTTGGCAAGCCAAATGGGAAATACTTAAATATGATCAAATTGGTTTGAATGAGTGTAATTCACGCAACAATAAGCCTCTTCCTCAAAAAACCTGTTTATATAATCCAGAAACAGACTGTATCATATTAATTACCTAACACTTTTAGATTAAGCATATAGATAGATATCCAAAACAAAACGCTCACGTTTTTGTATTGAATTAAAGAACGAAAGAAAGGGACAAAGTAGAAAACGCCAAGTTACATTCCATTCCACCTACTTCTACAGCGTTCAGCTACCTTATTATTACAAATACTAATACAAAATGAGAAACTCATTTAGGACTTTTCACAAACACTTTACTTTCATTTCTTTTCATAAACTTCCTCACTCTTTTGGTTACGTAACTTCTTCTTCTCCTACGCACCCAACTTTCTCTCAATTTCGTTCATCATCATATTCATGTAAGTTTCTCTCTCTCATTGGCTCATGATTTTTTTTTTTTTTTTTTT
>Ga0209282_1001173_pt1 | contig 14076 bp, 7 predicted proteins | sample Mtrugardesep15_FD_187529 | JGI IMG/M metagenome (GOLD analysis project Ga0209282, IMG submission 187529) | Root nodule microbial communities of legume samples collected from California, USA - M. trunc garden sep15 (SPAdes) (version 2) | ecosystem: Host-associated > Plants > Roots > Nodule...
AAAAAAAAAAATCGACATTAACAGTTGAAATAAACATTAAAGACATCATCATCAATCTCATTTTATTTCCCTAAAAAGAAAATCAATCTCATTTTATTATCGAGATTATTAAGACTAATTATTTTGCTCAAAATATTACTAAATCAAAATGAGACATCCATTGGAGTATATTGTTTAATGTAATTCCCTTCAATTTTGATGTCAAACTTATGTGGACCATTGTCTCGTGCTAAATCTAGTCAATTCTTTTACCCACAAGTTGTTTAGAATACAGAAGCCGCCTAAAAAAACATCTCATGTTATGATAACAAAAACAAAACGTTGGTGTCTGCTAGAAAAACCTCAACCTTAACCTCAATCAACAAACCTTCAACAACTTTTGTCTGATTGTTGAAATTTCAATCTTTGGTCAAATTATTGAAAATCTTGTCTTTCAATATACTAAAGAAAATCACATAATCTCGTTTCCTTGACTCTTCATTTGTGAATGGAGAGAGAGGGAAACGATGGTGACTTGGGAGGAGAGAGAGACAAATCTCTCCCAGGTACATCCTTGGATCGTAAAGCTTCCATTTTTAACTCAACCCTTTTGTTGGATCATGTTGGAGAGGTCATTCTTAGCTTAAATTCATATGGGTTGTCTTGGAAATCCGTGGAGCCTTTGGAAAATGTATGTTTTTTTTTATTGCTCTTAATATGTTTGTGAAATTTTCTGGCTTTGATTGTGAAATTGTATATGGATATTGTCTTGTATATGTTGGTTTGGTTTGGCACCCTTTGTTTAAGCATTCAGCTATGCTTGGATGGATATGTTTTTTGATTCAGGCCTTGTTTGGATAAACAACTTAATTAAGCTCCTATAGCATATGCATAACACTTATCATAAGTGCTTATATATCATAAAGTCAAATTGTTTTCATATGAGCTATAAGCTGTTTTCATAAACTATCTTAGAGAGATTATGAACATAAGGAAAACAAAGAAATCCTGTTTTCATAAACTATCTTAGAGAGATTATGAACATAAGCTGTTTTCATAAGCTATGCATGAATTAAATATCGTTTTTCCTTGTGAGTAGTCCTGCGACTGCATTTGATGCAGTTGCCATTTTATACTTTATGATCAAAATAATCCTGTTTGTGTTTTATAAAATGCATCCATGGATGAAATATGATGATTATAGTCACTGAAGGGAAGGCCTATGTCACGATTCCACTAACTAGTACCATAAATTTCTCATGAACTAGTTAATACCAACTTTTCCTTACATGTTGCTTCTTCCAAAATTCTAATTAAACGATTAACTTCATTAAGTTACTTCCTAATTTTCCTTCTTCTTAATAAGTTACTTCCTAAGTTTCCTTCTTCTTAATTTTCTAAATATTTAATGGAACAGGATGTTTCAACTTGTTTAGGCCTTAAATACGTTTCCAAGGTTGCTTCTGAGATCAAACTTTCGGACATATATGCTGTTGAGTTGATTGATAACAGTTCGATTCACAAATCAAATCTCCCTCGTGGCAATGAACGTACATTTTCGAGTCATGATATAAAGGTTTGTTCTTGTTCTTAGGTATGCAGTTATGTTCTTTATATGTTTACCATGTTTCATAGTTTTTTTCTTCTTCTTACAATTATGCAGATGTTCCACTTTACTGTGCACGGTTTTATAAAGAGCAAGAATCAACCTTCACAGTGGATCCTGGCTGAATATACCTTCGGGCATACAAATTTGAAAACATGTCAGATGTGGGTAAATCAACTTAATTCGTCTTTGAAACTTGAAGTTGGAAGACCAAGGAATCTTCTGGTATGCTCTGATATTGATCAAACACCTGCTTTATAATTTTTCTTTTTATTTTCATTGATTAATTAAAATGAATTTTCCCAGATCTTATTTCTGATTCACTAGGTTTTTGTTCATCCGAAGAGTGGAAAAGGTAATGGCTGTAGAAACTGGGAAGCTGTGGCTCCTATATTCTCACGCGCCAAAGTAGAAACGAAGGTGAAATTTTAGCATCTCTAGTGATTTCCTGATTGGATAGCTATTGATAAAATTATAATATATTTACATGTATGGATTAACAATTTAATTAATAGCTTATAGCATAAGCGCTTATCATCTAAGTGCTTATGTATAAGAAGCTCATAGAGTCTTCAAATGGGCCTTCAACTCCTTGTGAAATAACTTTTCAAGTCTTATTTTTGAACTAAAACACGAATAACTACATTTGCATTGATTTCATGGCACTGAGTTATGATATGATTAACTACTCCGTGATATGTTATGTTATGTTATGCATGTTTAATAATTGTGAATATATATGATTGAAATGAAATGAATTTGTTGGTAATTACTAGTAAAACATAAACTTATTCAATGCAAACATCCATTCACATTTTGGAGGAGAGGTCAAAATGAAATAGTTTGATATTATGTCTGCATTTGTTTTTGCAAGTGAGATTTATTGATCCCTGTTTAATCACAAAAAGATTGTGATAGGTAGTCTTATTATGCTTGATGGTTTGCTTAAAATGGATAAATTTTTATTTAATTAGTTTGAATTGATCAATGTTTCTGTTCCTTTTTAGTTGTCACTTTTGTGGAAGAATTTTATTCCTATTTATATGTCATTTTCAAAATTTAATACAATATTAACTATTGTTTTGCCCAAAATAACCTTAACTATTTATTGTAGATAGAGAAATAAATGGAATGAGATAATCAAGGGTATTATAGAAAAAAGACAAATAATTCCATCAAAAGTAACAAAGTTTATTGATTGTTTTGGTATGTGTAAATAATAATCTTATAACGATAACTAAAAAGGAGCGGAGAGAGTAGTATTTAACTTGGTTTTTCTTTGTTAGTGACCTACTTTCGACTCTGCTAGTATTTGTGGACATAAATCTATTCATTTTCACATAAATGCTAAAGTTTTTGCTCCCCCATTATTTCAATCTAGAGCCAGAGAATATCAACTTTATGATATATTAAGTGGTAATGGTAACTGATGATCAAATAAGATTGTTGACGGGATCCAAGTAATCGATTTTTGTTTTCTTCACCAGGTGATTGTGACAGAGAGAGCAGGACAAGCATTTGATATGATGTCATCTATAACAAATAAGGAGCTTAACTCATATGATGGTGCTATAGCTGTTGTAAGAACTTAACTCTAATATTTTATGTTGTACTATATTTATATTGAAATATTGCTTTTGATATCAGACGGTGTGGTATAACAAATAGTGGTAGTAGGTTTGTAGATTAAAAACGAAATCTAGAATATCTTGGGAAATTCAGGAAGCCTTGTTCTCTCTCATGTTATCCCAATTTAAGCTTTCTCTCCATTATCTGACTGCATAATTTCCTGCCCTCAGTCCCTCACACATTCTCATCACAATTCCTCCTAATGTAGTGCATTTCATAACATATCTTTCTTTTCAATTCCTTCTCGTGTTTTAAATCCTATGCAGTTTAATCTCATAAGGATGACTATTCTAATTGTTTGCTTTTATCATACATGTCTCGACTGGTTAATCCTACTACTTAGTTTTAGTTATAACTAGGGCTATTAACATAGAATCATATTATATGCATATTCCTATTATGAATCTAATTTTTTTTATATGTTATTGATATGTTTATGATGAGGTTTCATGTTATTGAAGTTTTAAACCATGATTTTCAAGTTTCCTTGTTGCTTTCAAATTTTAAGTGTCATTTTTAAGTTCTTTTGAGTTATTGTATTCTTCTAATTGAGGTGGTTCCAGGGTGGTGATGGATTTTTCAATGAAATCCTTAATGGGTTCCTTTCTCCCAGGCTGAAAGCTCCCTACCCACCAACTCCTCCAGATTTTGTTCATTTGGCTAAAGATAAAGGTGATTCCTTGGTTGTCGATGAAAATGAAGTATTTGAGGAGACTTCAAGTCAAAGTGAAGACCAGTTTCCTCTGATTTCAAGTGCAAATCAATCTGGGTCGAGAATATCAAATTCTAGTGAGTTCAGTTTATCTGCACTTCAAGTCCATTTTTTATATTTTTGAATGTCTTCGAAATTACAGTAACTAAAATGAGCTGCGAAATGGATAAATTTTGAAAGTAATTTGTAAACTGCTTGTGATTTGCATCGGCATGTTGATATATAGGAAAGAATAAGTACAATTACTAGTGTATTTAAAAGAACAATAATTAAGAATTGAGCTATTCTCTGCATTAGTTACAATCTTCATTCCAATGTTTCATTATTTGCATTTTATCTTTTTATATGTTTGTTTTTACATTTGTTAGCAACTACTATGAAATGTTGTGTTTTTGCAACCACCATTTTCTATGGCCCCTTTATATGATCAAGTTTATTTCATAGAATACAAAACCACGATGAAAAGTAAACTGTAAAACAATAATAACAATTCTATGCTTCTTTTTTTGTGGCTTTTGAAGATTCGGAAGATAAGGCTCCTGAGTTTCCTGTTCCAAATGAATGGTTTAGATTTGGGATCATCCCCGCAGGTTCAACCGATGCCATTGTGATATGGTAACTTTTTTCTTAGTATTTTTGACGACCTTTCAGTTCTAGTTCTGCACAAACAAAAGACATGATTGTAGTGTATCCTTGTAGTTTTCTGTTACTATTCTTGTGGGTTATTTGAAATTCTGAATACAACACTGTGTATTTTGTAGTACAACTGGAGCTCGAGATCCTGTAACTTCTGCATTGCATATTGTCCTTGGTAAAAGGGTACACCTTGACATAGCTCAAGTTGTGCGATGGAAGAAAACTCCTAGATCCAAGGTTGAACCTTTAGTGCGCTATGCAGCTTCCTTTTCAGGGTAATATTCCTTCCTTTTTGTTACCTGATGAAAAGCAAATAGGCGTTCTTTTATTACATAGCAACTTGCAGTTATTTTAAAGATTTCTTTACTAATTTGTTATTCTATATTAATGACTAAAGGTATGGATTTTATGGCGATGTTATCAAAGAGAGTGAGAAGTATCGCTGGATGGGTCCCAAACGTTATGATTATGCTGGAACGGTGGTATTTTTAAGGCACAGGTATTGTCCAAGTGGATATAATCTCAGCTCTAAATATCATTTCTTGAATTGCATGCTTTTCTTCTTATACACCTTTTATTTCTTTGCATGGCGAACTATGCCGTGTGAATGCCTTTTTAGTCTTGAACCACTATACCCCCCCGACTATGTGCTGAAATTTATAACTTCTTATTAGATTTGATGAATATGGGATACAAGGATCTAACTCTAGACCACTTGGTCATAGATGCTTTGATATCATGTTATCAACTAACTATCCTAAAAGTTCAAGCTGTCGGTGAAGACACTTTAATGATTTGTATATTATATCTCTAACAAATTCAAACTACTAACCTATCACAAAGCTAAAACAACACACATCTCATGAATTTTGTAATTACAATGTTCAAACCATTGACTTTATTAGATTCAACATGTTGTTTATGTGAAAATTCAATCCATTTATTAGATTCTCTTCTTGAGGTTCAGATTCAAATGTCTTGTTAACATGCATTATTTGTTTAAGGAGTTCTCTATCTAATTATGCAATTTTAGTTTTTTGGACTTATTTGAAAATTTATTTTATATGCTAATGGTTGTCTCTCCGCATAGAAGTTTCGTTTTGTATCTGAAAGTAGTATTATCAGTATCACCCAGTTGCGTTGTGTGTTACTTATTTCAACTATTGGCACTTCTTGACATCTTGCTTATTTACCTTTACCTTTCTATTTTTCGTAATCTGTCTAAATATTATTCAGGTCATATGAGGCAGAAATATCATACCTAGATGATGAATCAGAGGAAACCGATTCGACGACTTCCAAAAGGAGTCGTGAAAGTAGCCTGTTACGAGGATTGAAATCTCCACGCAGATCAGAAAGATGTATCTGCCGTATTAATTGCAGAGTTTGTAATGAAAAGCCAAATAATGCAGCTGCTGAAATTTGCAGCCTAACACCTCATTTAAATTCAGAAAATAGAAGATGGGTGAAATCCAAAGGACGGTTTATTAGCGTTGGAGCTGCGGTAATCTCTAACAGAAATGAAAAAGCACCCGATGGTTTGGTTGCTGATGCACACCTTTCAGATGGCTTCCTTCATCTCATAATGATTAAAGAATGTCCTCACGCTTCTTATTTATGGTAAGCATTGTCTGTCTTTCTTTCCACATTAGGCTATGTTTGGATAAACACCTTACTAGCATAAGTGCATATAGAAACTCATTTCCATTCTAGGAAGTAATTTTTAGACAACCAACCATAAATTGTAATTATTTTAGCGCTACTTTTTAACACCTGAACCTGAAATAACAAATGTTTTCTGCACAACCATGTGAGGAGTATGTACTCACTCTTAAGTAATTCTGAAAAACGCCAAATCCCCTTTATTTAATTCTCTATTCTCTCCCTCTCACATATCGTACATAGTTTAACTGTTTGTGTTTTATTAAATATGTAATATGTATGCCCCATTATTTCACAAAATCAAATATAGCTTGCATACTTAATAACAGTATCATTTCTTTGTTTGCTTGTTGAATGATACAGGCACCTGACTCAACTTACAAAAAGAGGGGGAAGCCCTTTGAATTTTAAGTTTGTTGAACATCGCAAGGTTAGTTTTTGGCCCTAATCCACAGAACCTTATTCCACTGCTAACTTACTAATTTTACTTGGCACCTGCAGACCCCTGCTTTTACCTTCACTTCTTCCGGCAATGAGAGTGTATGGAATGTGGATGGTGAGATGTTTCCAGCACACCAGCTCTCTGCTCAAGTGTTTCGCGGTCTTGTATGCATGTTTGCAACTGGTCCTGAAATTTAATTGAAGAGTTTTGGTTATGGTATTAAATGGAACCATGATAAAGCTTATTTAATACCAAGTAGTTTCGTGTATATACTTATCTGTAGCAATGCTTAATTTTCCTTTAAGTAGAAGATTTGGATGATCTCTAAAGCCATGTTTAGGACATGTAAGCATGGCGGGAACATTTTGCTACATTTGAGTTTTTGTATGTAACCCTTGGTTCATGATTTTATGTTTTTATAAGGGGAATTCTTGAGGATCAAAATGCAACTCACCTTGATATTGGGTGGGAGCATCATGTGATCTTTTATGGATGTTGTAATTTTTAATGAATAAATATAGATTACAATTAGCCAGTAATCATGTTCAATGCATGAGTATTCTCAGTTGATATACGAAAGGCCATTATTAGTTTTATTAGTTGCAATTAGATTAACCAATATATAAATTATTAGGTTTGTTTTCAGGGTTAAATTATGCGTATCCCTCATATTTTTTTATGTTGAATGAAATGTAATTAGTTGATATTTTCCGTTGGGTGATTGCATGTCTATGTGGTTATCATGGTTTTTCATGTGATTGGTTTTCTAATTCTATTTGTAAGGGTATGCCATCACTGTGTGTCATATGTTGCAGTGTATAATTATGCATTGAACCATTAAGTATCAAGCTTTGTTTGATTGCTTTGGTTGTGGTAATTTATTTGTGGTTTTCAATTGAGAGTTTGTTATATTATCTTTGTTGGTAAACTCACTTTGTTGCTACACCCTTTTTACCTTGATGCATGTCATTTACATTAATCCAATCCCATCTTAATTCATATTTGATATATATTTAGTATTGATTTGATAATACTAATATAGGAATAGATTATGTAGGAATAATTATATTTAGTGTTTTCCCGTTGTTAGGTTTAACATGGATTATTACGATTTGTTCTCATAGAGACATAGATTAAATCTTTGTCATGGTTTTTGTAATTGTTTCTATTGAATAAGATGCTATTTTTATGGTTGGTATTCGTGGGCATGTATTTTGTGTTGAAGTGGGATAATGATTTGGTTTTTCGGTTTCTGTTGTGATAAAAGACCTTGCAAGATAGCACATGGAATTTGGTTACTTGTCATGCAAAGTTGGTCTCAGAAGCTTTTATCATCTTACCTATCAAGTCCTTCTGTTAGATTTTGCTGCAATTGCTAACAAAATGCTTACATGGTCCATGATTTTCATTTTCTATTAGCAATTGGATGGAAGACTAATGGGATGACTTGATTGCAACATGATGAAAACTTAAGGAAACTCAAAAATCGCACAATCGTGACACTTAAGGGACCAAAGCTACAATTAAACCTATATGTGACAAAACAAGTAATTCAACGAATAATTGTACATATGTATTCGGATAACAGAAGATGATGAAATCTTCAGTAATATAATAATGACCAGCTTTAATCCCTAAAGCACATACACAATCCTACAATAGAATCAAATTTATTTACACTTGAAATTCAATCTTCCTCATGTAACCAAAGAATAGGCATGATGCACACAATGTAACCAAGTAACTATCACATGTTGAACTTTCTAGTTAGCCTAGCTACATTAAAGGAATCATTTAACTAAATACATTAACACAAAGATATAGTATGCCAGTATCATATGTTATCAGGTCTTCCATTCCAAAATTGCAGATAGAAGTGTGTAATTAGGAATTAGATACTTATGAGGTAAAGCCATGTTTGTCATTGGTGATTTGTCATTCTCCTCAAGCCACTTTTCAATTGCACTACGATCGTATGTATATCCGTCTGCAGCAACACAAGGATCGTCCATCACATCCTGCATGAAATCAAATAAAATACCTTTACTAAAAATGGAACCCTATAGGATATCGAGTTCTATTTCTACCAATAAAAAAGCATTAGCAGCTCAACAAGATAGCTCAAGCCATTAAAAAGGAACATATATTAGTTATGTTTTAATCAAAGTCTAAAATACCTATACTAAAAATGGAACCTCAACCACAATCCATTTCTTTTTATTGTATATATTAGAAAATCGGTGTAATGCCATTATGGAATATTTGACTACCTGAAGTATAGGGCATATAAAATGGTTTGGAGGTCTGGATTTTATAGTAACTATTGAAGCAGAATGTTGAGCCTTATCAGCAACTTCTTTCAGCCTGTCTAGCATTGGTAGGACATGGTCATTCAAATCAGGTCGATCTTTACGCCGCATCTCCGCACAGCCTAATGCTAACCGAGCTATGTCTAGTGTCTCTTGCAATGGCCATGGTCCTGCTTTTGGATCCAATATATCTCCTAAATTACCACCATCAATAGCTGTTTCAACTATATGAGTAAGTGCTATGGCTGGTTTTGCTGTCAGTAACTGTAAGATCACTAATCCGAAAGCATAAACATCTGATTTCGTTGATATTAAACCACTCCTTTGATACTCAGGATCAATGTAGCTAAGTGTTCCAACAGGTGCTGTGTCCTTATACATGGCAGATAATTCATCTGAATCAAGGATTGTAGAAAGGCCAACATCACCAATCTTGCTGACAAGGTTACCATCAAGCAAGATGTTTGCGGGTTTCAAGTCACGATGGATGATTGGTTGTGGCTTTGAGCTGTGAAGAAAGGAAAGAGTTGACGCAATTTCCCAAGCAATTCTAAACCTATCAAACCATGGGATTGGGTTATTACTGTTTTTCTGGAGCAGTCTATCCTCCAAGTTACCATTTTCCATGTATTCATACACAAGGCATCCGTGATCAGGACATGCACCAAGAAGAAGAAGCAAGTTTGGATGATGAATTCTGCTCAATATCTCTAACTGCAAGCAAAGAGAAGATACAAGTCTTGTTTTGCAGTTCAATTGAAGTTTCATACTATTACTAGATGAACATTTCTTATTGTTATGAAGATGTCTCACAAGAAATGCAAGAATAATATGTTGAAGGAAGTAATACTTTGCAAATAATAACTATCCACTTTTCCATGTATGGTCAGCAAGAACTTGACCGATCAAATATCCTATTTTCATGCACTCTTATCTGTTTTTTTTAGAAATGCTTTGTAAGAAACATCACTGCTCTTACTAGATAGGCAATCATTATTTGTAAAGTTTGTTCAAGTGAAGTTATGGGATATTAGTGCCACAAAATAAGAAGCATGAACAGAAAAAACTTAGAAGGAAACTGCAACCAATACTTTTGTAACACATTTTTCAACAAACTCTTTATTATTGGGTGAAATTCATGTGTGATCCACTAAATTATATGGGCTTCATTCCCAATTTAGTAGGAGCCACTCCATTTTTGGAGACGAACATCACCCAATAAGAGCGTCTTAAAAAGAGTGTGTTGCTAACATTTCTCAAAGTTACAATGCCTCCACCAACTTGATTGAATTGGCCGGTTCGCACTTTGCAAAAAAGAATGGAAGATGGCAATGAACATATATAAACCTTTGTAATGAAATGGAAATGGAAGTAATGTTGAATGGTTAATCTTAGGGGCACTATTACACAATTTAACAAGAAAACCTCATACTTGAAATAGGATTTTCAAACATAAGTACCAATGGGAAGATATACTGTCATATAATGTGTAAGAAAACTCTACAACAAATTAAGGTAATATATACTTTTTGTTTGGACTTACAATATGGAACAATGTTTACCTCTTGTTGGAATTGCTTGCTTTTGCGGTTTCCAGTAGAATGGAGAACTTTAACAGCAACAGTTGTGTGATGCAAAGTGCACTTATACACAATTCCATATGCACCCATTCCAATTCTCAGATCTTCGGAGAAAGATGAAGTAGCCGAAACTATTTCATCCCACGTAAAAATTCGGTACTGAGGCATGGAACCACTCAGAGCATCCTCAAGTTTTTCTTTCTCTTTGGCAGCACGGATAGCTTTAAATTCTGTTTCTTTTCGTTCTGCAGCTTCTCTTTCAGCACATTCTTTCAAATATGTAGCTTCTCTTGCTGCAGCTTCATATTTCTCTCTTTCTTGATTCGCTAATTCCATGGCCATCTCCTCCTTAGCCATAATCTCCTTCATTTTCATGGATTCTTCTAACCTTCTCTTGTTTAGTTCATTCAGCTGCTCAAAGCATTAAGAGATGTTATTTCTTTTGACAATACCAATCAGAACATTCAATTCCAGGCATGTGGAAAGAGAATCCAATCAAATATATACCATATTATATCTTGATGATCACTAATAAGAATAAATATGATTTAATTCTCCGTGAGTTTGTTTTATTCTTTTTTTATTATGTTGTTATTAGTCCTAACTAATGAGAGTTCCTTAATTATTAGATAGTACAAATGGTAAAGGAAGAGAAGCTAGAAGTGTTTTTGACAAAAAGAAATAAGACATTACCTTTTGTGATGCATCAATGTTCTCACTTTGAGCTACTGCATGCATTCCTTGTGCATGTCTTAGTTCAATTCTCAACTTTTCCAGCTCAAGGTTAATGTTTTCCTGATTATAAACAAGGATAGAGGATATTAAACTGAAAATTGAAGCGATAACCGTTTTGAATTACATATATATCTCAACATAGGATTGCATACTAATCAAAGCAAGCCTTGAACATATCATACTCCAATATGATGAGCAAACATATTTGTATTTGCCAGATATGGGAGCAAAAACAAAACTATAGTAAAAAGATGAAACTATTATATTACACCATGAAAAACATAAACTGAATTATTTATATATCCCAATGTTAATTTGAATGACAATGCTTATCAAGATAGATCCATTCACGAAGAGAGCGAGTTGTAAGCAAGTACCATTTCATTAAGTCGAAAGTAAAGGAAATTCAATTACCTGCCTATTTGATGGTGGAAGTCTATTAACTCGTGTCGCATCCTTGCCATGATTTTGTTCATAAAAGAAAGATTCGGTATCTGAAATGCTTCTGAAACTAGAGGCCTGACGTAGAGCATGGTCGATATCTGAGTTTCTGGAAGAACTTGCAGCAGCATTCTTTCTTCCAAGATCTAGGGACTGACCTCTAAAATGATTAGTTTCATTTAAACTAGGACTTGTGCTTAGAAGGGTCTGATCTATACTCGAGTGAGCTTTAACTCGTCGGGTTTCCATGGCATAGGAATGTAAAGCGTTACTTGATGCAACTGAGCCAGTATCTGATATACATTCAAACACTGATTATCTACACATCAAAAGTCAGTTTTGATGTTTTTATGAAATACTCGCTAAATTTCCATTCAATCGGTAAGCAAATATTTTAAAGTTGAAATCAAGCATACAAGAGTTTCCGCTTTCGTTAACAATCTATGTGAGTTATATGAACATCACATACTATAGAATTTAACGTATTAGAAATACTGATACTTCTGTGATGATAGAAATGACAATTTTTACATGATATCTATAGATTATGCTATGAGTTTCATAACTATACAAAGAAAGTGTAAATACATTTACATAAACATCTGGTTAAATTTCATCATCTTACCATAGTGGAAACATGTATACAGAATAATATTATGATGTCGTAAGATGATAAAGTATGATTGCACATCTATGTAAAATATATTTACACTGTCATGGTAAAGAAATTAGGAAAAAAAGACTTGAATGTTCTGTTAACACTTAATAAGGGTTAAAAAATAGTGCTGGGAAACTTATTCTTCCTACAAGGAATTTTGTTCTGAATCGTATACTGAAAATCTTACCTTTTTAACAACAGTATTGCAAAACTTGCCATGTATTTACCTGTCTGAGAGGTGGAAGTGTAGTTTGATGAGCTGCTGGAGGAAAAACTGGTTTCACTGGTATTATCTATAATGCTTCCATCGACCTCTGTGTCTGACGGCCGTATGGACAATTTTCCTTTGGCAACGGCATAAACTGTACAAAATCTTGGAGTGCATACCGATATTTTTGCAGAAATGCCCTTATGTTTACTGAAAGGAGTTATTCAAAAGGAGTAGGATCAGATAAAGATCATAAAAAAAGTCAATGACAGTAAAGTGCATATTAATAAAAGAGAAATATAATAGTAGTAAATAGAGATATATCCATTCAAAGCTGTTGGTGCACATGTATGTAACCTAATGCTACAAATCTTTCTTGTATTTTCTGAAAACAAATTTTTTAGCTACTTTTGAAGTGTTTATATCTCTGCTCCTTCATTTTCATTAATAAGAATGTGAAGGACCTTGTTATCTCCAACCTCCTGTGGAGTATGATGATGGCTCTAGCCCCCTGAGCTGTTGGAGATTGACATTGGTGACACCAAGGTCCATCACTGTTGCCTCACCACTTCGCTACCCCTTAATCGTATGTTTCAATTTTTTAGAATGAACGCAGAGGAGCAGAATGAAACAGAATGAAATAAAGCGGATTAGAATGAAACAAGACACCAGTCACAGTTGTACGACAAGCCAAGTGTTCTTATACTTCTGTGACAACATTCTACTCGAGTTAAACAAAAAATATTCTAAAGTGCAAAAATAACATAACCATACTCCGCTCCATGAGTCCATCTCATTCCAACAATCCAAAAATACCCTACAGTGTCAACAATTTATCTATCTACTACTATGTTAACCAACTTCCCCTCTAAGATGTTCATGTTAAGGTACCATTCTTCTGACTTTTGAAAATGGTATTTAATATGATAATGGCATTTGAATAAGTACCTTCTAAATATACCAGAAGATGAAGCTCCAAGAACAAGTTTGGTAATAGCATCCCTTGCTACTTCCTCTGCTACTGCAGTTGCTACATCATCAGATTCAATAACTACAACATCTACATGCACCTGTACAAACAGTAGTATAAGAAATTAAGAATGTAAATCATATACTACAGTCCATTAATTACTGTGATTAATCTCCAACGGCAACAGTATCTAACCTTTCTTTGCTCACACAAACTCTTAAATGGTAGAAGCATTTGATTTGTTTGCCACTCCACTTCCCTTTTGAAAGCAGTTGCTACATCATTACGCACTTGTGCAAGAGGTAGTACTTCTCCCACTGGCAAAACCAAAATTTTGAACTATCATATTAATCTCTATAGTATGTAGCCTATACTAACTTTAGTCCCTAGAATAAGTACTATATGAAGACTGATTCCACCAAGGATTAAAAGCAACATTTCCTATGTTTCATATTATAGAGGCTAAAACCAAATCAACAAGGACCTAAAGCAAAAAATTCTTTTACAGG
>Ga0209282_1001175_pt1 | contig 14070 bp, 8 predicted proteins | sample Mtrugardesep15_FD_187529 | JGI IMG/M metagenome (GOLD analysis project Ga0209282, IMG submission 187529) | Root nodule microbial communities of legume samples collected from California, USA - M. trunc garden sep15 (SPAdes) (version 2) | ecosystem: Host-associated > Plants > Roots > Nodule...
TTTACTACCATAGATTATTCAAGTAGGGTAATAAATGAAGGGTCGCTAACGGTGTTGTCAAATAGTGACGCTACAACATAGCGGATTTTGATGAATCCACTGTGAAAACCGCGACATTATTACAATAGCAGACGCTACTATTCCAGATTATGCTAGCTGATGTAGCGACAATAACGGAAAAAAGAGAATTTATAGGTTTTTAAAAATAATAAAACTGTATAATCTACATGTGTGCCAAACATGACCTAGTTATATAATAGAAAAGCTTTCAATAATTGAATATATAAGCTATGTTCTGCCTCCATTCCCTTTTTATATATAATAAACTTATTTCAATTGTTATGCGGGTTTTGCAATTACCTATGTTCCCAACCAAATACCTTAGCCATGCCAACAAATGATAAAAGAAATGGAGGACCAGCCCTTGATGCTTGAATTGCAAGTTCTCGATGACCTATGTGAAGAGCATCAAACTTTCCCAAAGCTACAATTCCACCTGCCAATAGCATAGCATATCAGTAATATTGTTATAACTTACAATGCCAACAACTTCCAAAGAGAAAACAAAACAAACCTGTGACTGCAGATATTCCGTCACGTTCATCTTCTTGTTGGCTACAAAACATTGTATAATTTGTTTACAATCAGTTGAATTATACTTTTATTTAATTAGAAAATTAAGGATGAATTGATAGATACCTGAACGAAGAATCGAAAAGGAGGGGGATATCTCCTGCTCCTCCTCCTCCTCCAGAAGAATAGCATTTGTTTGATTGCAGTGTTTTGCTTGGGTTGGTACAAGTAGTAACGGCGATGCTATTAGCACCGAAACAAGGTTTCAGGGGGCGTGGAAAGGAAAGGTGAAAACTGTGAAATCTGAAGCCAAACTGGAGTTCACAGTCTCGAAAATGATGCGAAATACGATTCACACAAAACAACACCATTGCAAATTCCGCATCATCAAATCTTCTACCACTTTCCGCTTTCTCGTTTAAGCTACACAAGATAATAATATTCGGATTCGGATTCGGTGGATGGTTCGGGTCAAGTAATAACCCGGCTTCATTCCTCACTCACTCCTACAGTTTACTCGCAGTTATTTTTTATTTCACTGTTCGCCAATTAAGAAATTATGTTTAACAATTCAATTTCTGATGCATTGAATGCACAATTTTTCATAAAAATTAACTATTTAAAGTCCTTAAATAGTGTCCTAAGGACACTCGTTAACATTTCCTTTTTAAAATTTACTAGTTTTTTCATTTTTTTTTAGAAAGGGAAGTAAAATAAAATAATATGGGTTTAAATGATACAAATTATCGGAATTAGCTATAACCGTTGTCGTGTTTTTTTTTGAGAAAAACCGTTGTCGTGTTAAAGAGTGAGATACATCATTTGCTAATCGTAGAACAAAACTAACATCACAGTTTATGCAATAATTAAAAAGGTCTTTTTGGAATTCAAGATAACACTCAATTAACAATTCTTTGACTATTTAACTCAAAAAAGACATTTTGTAGGCCTATTTCTATCACCCGTTGAATAACTATAAGGAGATATGTAGCTTCGCCTTCAAAAGTAGATAACAGTAAGGGAACCACATTGTTCTTGCCTGAACAAAATTATCATGGTGAACATGAATGCACATGCCAAAATTAGTTTTAATCAAGTGTTGAAAGAAATATGTATCAACGTTACAAAGTTGCAAACCCTATGTAAGAGGAATGTCACCTATCCAAACAAACATTTTGATTTATACCTTCTGCAACATCAACCAACTTATCCTTTATCCAACCACAAAGGAAACTGTATCCTCTTCTCATAATTTAATATGAAGACCAGAGGATATAGATTCACAAACAAACAAAGACATTGTAGACAAGTAAAGACATGATATAAAATAATTACCTAACAAAAGAGTAGAAATGTTTCTTCTTTTTTTTAAAATAAAAATAATATAATTTTTTTCCGTCGTTTTTTCGAAGGATTCTTCTTGGTGAATCTCGTTTACCACCTCAATTGTTTGGTTGAGTCAAATTGTTACTATGAACCGCAAAAGCCACGGATACAAGCTTCCAACGTAAAACCAAACAACCTATAAGAACATGACTACACGTGACACGTGAAAGCTATTGTTATATCTAAGTAAAAACCTTAATTCGAACATACATTACATTTCATCTATTCTCGTCAAACTAAACAAAATGCATATCTCCGTGATGAATCAAACTGACTTTAATTGAAAAACAATGATATTTGAAGCATAGTAGTGTAACACTAAATTATGTGAATATGTTCTTTGAATTGCATTTAGAATTAAGTGAGGAACAAGCTCTTTAATGCTAAATATAAGATGTGCTTTGATTGGTCTACTCTTTATTAATGAACCGTAAAATTGTGTTTCAAACATATCCATTTTATGATAAATCAAGATATATTAAACACACAACTGCGCATACTATCTTAAAAAATATTGTTCCATGCAATTGAGACATCTTACGTTCACTCAAACCAACTCATGTTGGTTATGGTAGGGAATCATTATTATTCTCACAGAATTTATTTAAAGCAACAAAAGTTTATACCCACTTGAAGTATATCAATTGATAATGTAAATTTTTTGTACATAAATCCAATCAGATTTTATTGTGATGAATGACTAAAAAAAGTTAACATTATTTGTAGTCTTTAAACTCAAAAGTAACTAACTAAAAAATATTGTAAAAGGTTGGTTTCTAATCATTGTTTTTAAAATATAATCCTCTTTTAAACCAAAATTAGCATGCAATCCACCGAGCATTAAAGTCGAGGTGATAATATACACTAATCAGTAATCACAAGCCCTGTTGCGTTTAACTCAACAAATCTAGCAGAAATTTCAAATTTCTGATAAATAAACATGGCTAGCAGCAGCTAACCTAATTACAATAAATAATTCATTCATCCTTAGACACTTCCTACTGCTATCTCATTTTTCCTGTTGTATTTTCCTCATTTTCAGTATATAGTTGGCAATGCCCTTAATACAGTGCATGGACCAAGGCCAAACCCCAAAAGGAAAAAATTAATAAATAAATTAACTCATCCTAGTACTGTTCCTTCTTCCCCACCACTTTTTCTTGGCTTTCTCTATTGAACCATCTTCACTTCCAAGTTTATTTAAAATAACCTTTGTTTCACGCAGTCTTGCGGCATAGTCCTTTTTCCAACCTTCAAACATTTGTTTTAACCTTCTAAGTTCTCGGTCTGGATTCAAACTTGCTTCAATTTGACCAGATTTTACCTCAACCAAGAACTTGGCATCATCGCCAAATACTTGACTTCTTTGCTCAAATTCTTCAGCCAGCCGACTTATAACGCTCAAACCAGCACTCATAGATCTTGTTCCACTGCTTTCTTGGCGCCTGTGATGATTTCCCATATCCCAGCTGTATTCCTTGTCATCGCTTGCATTAACAGAAGCATCTGAATTCCTTTCAGAATCATCCATAGCAAGGCTCTTCTTTGCAATGGAGAGACTAGACTGTAAAGATCTCATTTGTTTCTGCCATACTTCTTCCATGGATTTCATTTTTAGTTCATATTCAGACCATCTGCTCTCATACTGTTGAAGACGTTGATGAAGGATGTCATTTTCCTCATCTTTCTCTCTCAGGCCAGCTTCAGCCTTAAGCACCCTGCGTTGTAATTCAGCTAGGAAAGACGCCTTCACCAGAACTTCATCGGACTCGTTAGTCTGTTTTAGAGTTCTATGTTGTAAGTATCACAAAGATGACATATTCTTCCGAGCAATATGTGAAGATTATTATTTTGAAATATAGTTTCTGAATTAGAAAAGAAAATACCTTCATGCCTCCGGATTTTAAAAATCCTATATCTCCTGAGCATCTTCTGACTAACCATCCACGAATAACTGCAAAACGTAGCAAAGCAAATTATGAAAACCTATGTATGAAAAACTTTTTGTGCAACACCTATGCTAACTCATGTCCAACTTTGACTTGCACATTTACAGGACTTTCATTACATATGTTCGAAAGAGGATGGACAATTTTGTGTGCACAGTATTTATGGAACTAACAAATCTTTGCATTTCGAGAATTAAAAGTTCTTACATGACTGTAACACAACTGCAGCGTCAATGGTATCTTTCATTCTTTTACTTTGATACACTGTTTTCACGTGCTTCTGTATAATAACAGCAGCTCTATGTCTCTGAAGCAAAGTTGCAAACTCCTTTCTGCTTTTCTCTCCTCTAATAACTGCATGAATGGGTAAAAAAAAGAAGGTTCCAGTCTGTTACACTTCCCAACGAATATCACAGGTCGAAAGAACTAGGTGGAGTAAAGGAAATACATGACTGAAGAGTAGTGATTCCTCTCCAAAGCTCCTTGCAATGACAACGAGCTTGATAACCCCTGAAGCAACTTTGTACACGTAAAATGCCATGGAGGGTACGGTTCCTAGTATCTTCAAGCACTCCAATCTGCAGTCGTAATCAACACAGCATAGTAAAGACACAGTGCAAACGAGAGGAGTAAATAAAGTTCAAGGTTGAGCTTGGTGATTAAACTACTTGGACAGTTAAAACACACAATGTGAAACCATGTTCAACTTTGAAATGACAAGTAAATCCTAGACAGCAATAAGAGGGAAAAGAGAAAATATTGAAAAATATGAATAGTTTCAGTAAACCTAACCAAGTAACCATGACCACCAGGCTGATGGTTAAAAAAAATACTGAATAGTTCATTACAGTATCTTCATAATGGAATCATGGGATCAAAACAAAACTAGAAAGACTAATTCATTCGAAGTCTAATTCACTCAATCCAGAAATTCCATAATTTCTTAAGTAAAACTAATTCCCAAATATAACCCTAACCACAAATAATTTCAATTTTATCATTCTTCTTTAAACTTCCATTACCATATACTAAGTTTCTTCACTGCACCATATCTATGTAAGCTGAATACAGTGCCTAAAATAAAACTGCTAGGAGATAACCAGAGTTTAGATCTAAATAAATTAATTCCATTCACTTTTAAGTTGAAAACTACAGGTACATGAAATCAATACAATCCCATTTATCACCACCACAGCAATTTGAATTAAACGAAATAAATAACTTGTTCGAAACATCGTATAGATTTCTTCTTACCTGCCCTGTTCGGAAGAACAATTTTGTGTAGCCAACTTGATACATTTCAGGCAAAATGTTAAACTGATGAAGAATAGCAACAGAAACACTAAGTGGATCCTGAGATGCAACATTTTCAAGGAGAAGAAAACCATATCTGATTCACCATTCCCAAGACAATAAGAGAAAGGTCAGAAACGTGGAAATAAAATAAAATAAATGGGACAGGTTTGGGGAAGGGGGGTTGAAAATATATTAATAACTGTTTTCTTGCTCTGTTATACCTTTTCGCAAACTTTTGGTGAGACATTCTAGTTGGAAATCCTGATCGGGATATACGAACCACTTCTAGGACCCCACAACATCTCAACTGCTGCAGTACAAGTCCTTGCTCATATGATCCAGGCGACTGGAGGTTATTGGGCTTAATGCAGCGAATAAAATGAGGTGTGGTACTCTCTAAGCGTTGCATCAGTTGAAACAATTGTCCCTGGATGCCAACAAAAAGATCTTATAACTACAAAACATATGAATTTATTATTGGTGTCAAAAATTTCCCTAACTTAAATTTGGAGTTCATTAATTTAAATTTAGCCACATTATATCAAATAATATTAATGAACATAGTCCACCAAAGGATAGATCCTTCAGGGGAACCCGAGTTCAATTATTGGGTGGAACAATTATTGGCCAGGCTTTACTTATCTCCCGGCTAAACTCCACATTACTAAGGCCCCTTTCCCATAGGAACCAGAGGGTTAACACCAACAAAAAAAATAAAAAATATCAATTAACAGAAGAATCTTGACACATTGGTTGGAGTTACTACTCATCAGTCTCTTTTGAATACATGATCAACAATGAATACAGTCAATAGCATACACTATAAAATAAAAACAAACATACATATTGAATGGGAGGACCAAAACATCAGTTATCCAACTACCAGACCATTTCGTGATAAATTTTGGAGAAAACCAAAGCTGTGGGTTTGTACCTTGAATTTTGTGGCAACACTTAGCTTTTGGGAATCTGCCCCGCCTAACTTGTGTAAGGGACCAACTACAGGTTTCTCAGACTGACTAAGCATATAGGATGCAAATATCTGAGGAAGATGGCATTTGCTTGAGGATAGAAGTTGGATGGAATCCACGTGCATTGGGTCTCTGTTTTTTTCTAGGAATGCAGTTGTATCATAGGTGACCTGATCGGAAAAAAAATATCAAACTGTCAGGTAAATAGCAAATTTAAATCAACAAGAAATAAGTAAACCTTAGATTTTAAGAAAAACAATAGTATCTAGAGTTAAATAATACCAAGTATTGAAGCACAATCAAAATCACAGTTATTAGCTTATAGTGAAAAACAAAACAAAAAAGGCATGGTTAGTAGTGTGCTAACTAATATGGATCAAATATGAAATAATTTAGGGTTTTCTGACCCTTAAAAGTTTGTTCTACCACATTATAAAGCTCACACCAGAATGAAACTTGAGAGCCATTGTAATGTAAATCTTAGAACTGACCGTATCTTAAGGCAATTTACAAGCATTGTGGATAAACAGAAAGAAAATTACAACATTATATGACCTTGACCAGATTCATACCTCTCCTGCATAATGACACACAGTAAAGGCTTTTTCTCGTTCTCCTTTGAAGCATGAATTAGAATTCAAATGCTGCTTAAGCTTGTTAGCAAATGTTAAATCCGTACCGTTCGGAAAAGTGGACTCTTCGTCTAACAAGGATAGTAGCCCCAGTGGTTTCTGCACAATTTCAAAAGTAAAGTCTAAGAAAATAATTTCAAATTTATTATAGTATGTGGCATTTTCCCACAGCAAAGAAATAGATAGTTCCAAAACAAATCACACAATAATAGGATTGAGGATACAGCAATAACAACAACAGCCAAGCCTTATCCTAATATGTGAGGTCGAAAAAAGAAAAGAAATAGCTACAAGGGAAATTTCACCAGGACATTAAGACAAAATCACATCCACAAATATGTAGTTGAATAGCAGAAAGAAACAACAAATGAAAGTATAGCGAGTTATGCGGAAAATTTAGAATATAGATAAATTAAACTTAGTAGAAGTAGAATCCTTATATCTTGGCCATATGAAAGCAAGTGGTTGTGTTGCGCATAATATGACGCCATTCAAACAATGTATAGTGAAGTATGTATCAACCCCAAATTCCAAATATTCAATCAAGCATCAGAGTATGTAGGCATTCTATTGGGAAAAATTAAAAATCCCACATTGGCTATAGATGAGGACTAGATAAGGGACAGAGGAGCTCTATACCTTTTCAAAAAGATTAAGGCAGTCTTGGTTGTCTTCAAATTCAACTTTAGCCCAATCAATGCCGTCTTGGATGTATTCCTGAAACAAATTTGTAAGCATGAAATGTTTTAAATTTTATATGTAATTGTAATGTTTAGCTTTCAGTGGTAAGCAAACCCTTTTTATTTAACTTTATATGGAGGCGCTCAGTATACTCTCAGTTTTAGTTCTAACATATGGAACAAGCTTTATTAGCCAGAGCGCAGAGAAAGTTGATGAGCAGAAAAAAAGTTGTTGAAACAAGATGAGCGGATAATCATGATTCATGAAAAGTTATGAATTCGTAACAAAAAGTTGTTGGGTTTTTTATTCAAATTTTGAACAAAAACACATTTGGATGAAAAAATATCACAAGTCTATTAGCATCATCATCTTTTGTGATTTGTTTAAGCAGTCTGTTTCTATATGGTGCATACCTCCTGCTCCAACTTGAATAAATGACGATTGAAGTGTTGCTGTAATCTTTCATTTGCATAATTTATGCAGAACTGCTCAAAACTGTTCCTCTGTATAAAATGCACAGAATTCAAGCAGAAAATATTTCAAAATTTAAATAGCACAAAAGACGTATATGAAAAAAAAATATTCTGGATTAACATAGCATACATTGAATGACTCAAAGCCATAAATATCTAGAATACTGATAGATCTTCCAGTTTGTCTTTTGCCGGCAGCTAGTGATTTGTTTATTTGTTCAACCAGCCAATCGAACAGACATGCGTAAATAGACTTCGCCAAAGCATCTCTTGCATCACTAGCCTGCGTAGTGAAAAAAAATTAACATTTAAGACAAACCTAATGCATCAGTAGGGTGCATGCAGGTATGATCAATGTTTAAATACTGAATGGGGTTTCTTAGAAGGAAAACTTAATGAGGCAATGTTCATCACCAATCAAATTTTCTTTCTAAATTCCATTACTTTTTATAAAAAATTAACAAACAGGCATATGGTGATTGACATTCAATAAATATTTATAGTTATATTGCAAAGATCTTCCCTCCTAGGAGGTTGCTCTTAGTCCATACATGGTCGTGAACAAAGGTAGTTGTCAACACAGTAGTCATTTTACCTGAGATAGCGTCAACTTCTGGACAATAGTATCTTTACCAACTTTCATTTTTCGAGTTGATAAAGTCAACTTCAGATCTTCAATGTCACAGCCAATCAACTTGGCAGTGCTGAGCAGCCCTTTAAGAAGTCAGGGAACAAAAGTCCTTTTTAATTGAGGTATAAGTTAACTAATAAAGCATGAAAGCATCTAAAATACTTATGCAGCGGAAATTCTGTATCAAGTGCAACATATGTAGGCAATAGTTCTGGTTATCAATCAATAACCATATGAACGGAAAATAAAGAGGAAACCTTAAAAAACTGCAACATTTTCTCAAAATGTAAACTCGTTACATTTCCTCTTCACTAATTTACAAGGAAATTTCTTGAAAAATTATAAAATGCTAAAAACTATTCCATCGTAGGATATGTTAAATGAAGCCAAAATATTCAAGACATACCAAGCCCAAAGCACTAGAAAGAGTTTTTGTATAACAATTTGTGGAAAAAACTATGCTTTAGATCCCATCAGTAGAGATTCTGGAAATTCTTACCCTCATCCTCAACAGCTTGAACATGATTTTCATTATCGATCACAGTAAATGATATGTTTCCCAGCCATAATACTGCAGCAAGCATTGCAAATACATTCTCTTGGTCTCCTTTGCTAATGTGGACAACATCCAGAGCATCCTGGTATTAAAAAGTTCATGTGTATGCCGAGCCATAACACACAGCAGAAACAATTAAAAAAAGTCATACAATATAAACTATATTGATGCAGATCATCATTACTCAATAAGCAATGAAAATTAGTGTATACCGTGACTATGCGAAATTCTTCTGCATCATCAACACCATTAATTGAATAACAATTGCTCTGCCTCAGATATTTATAATCTTCCACACTTTGTAGATTTAGCTTCTCTGAGGAATAAAGAAGCCATATATACAAATATAAGGAACTTAAATGTTACATAAAAAGGAATACTCGGTATGAAAAACTTATATCATTAACATAGAATAACCACTTATTCAAGGATATCCACAGATAAAATGTTTAATAAAAATCCACCATTCGTCATATTTAACACATAATTAGCAGAATAGAAGGTAAAATTATCCAATTACCTCTGAGAGATGGTGGGGCTCCAGCACATAGCTGATAAAATATATGATATGACCTTTCCCCTTCATTGCATTGGACTACTCTAGACTGTTCATATACCAAGTAAAATTAACATCAATTGATATTGTATATGAACATAATTTGGAATGCAACATTAACAGGGAAGATTGAATTACCTTTTCCAACAAAACTGTTCAAGGTTTGGTCATACCAGGAGCATCAGATAGATTCCATGCATAGATGCAAACATTTAACATGATTAGTTGGAAAGTTTTAGTGGAAGGAAGGCACACTGTATGAACTTTAATTAAGTAGTAAACTTACATGTTTGAATATTAGCACCAGATATTTTTCCAGTTTCACTGAAGTGAATCTCAATGAGCTTTCCCTGTAACGTTCAATCAAAATAAGAGAGCTTTCAACATCAAAAGAGAATACAATCAAAACCCTCAAGAACAGGCCAAGTAAGAACCAATACATATAGGATTAGGCAATCTTACAAAACGACTTGAGTTGTCATTTCTCAATGTTTTTCCATTACCAAAGGCTTCTAGTATTGGATTAGTCTTTAATATCTCATGCTCTATTCCACTTCCACCACCCAGGGCAGCCAGGTATTGCATTGCTATTTTTGCTGTCTCAGTCTTCCCTGCTCCACTCTCACCACTATATATGTAGATCATAAGAATAAAAATTACTACATGAACCAGTTCAAATACAACTAAGGAGGAGTACACCAGGCCAAGGAAAAACAATTTGAGCTAGATATTAATGACAAAAGCATCAGGCAGCATAAAGAAGCTTTATGTCCATCAAGGTTAATACAAGAGTGGAAAATAAGAACTTCTACCATGTATTTTAGGAAACCAACAGAAAATGAGTCCGTGGTAAGAAAACAAATTTAGTTTAGGGGATAAGAACATTTAACCACTCAAACAGTAACTTATTCTTTGACCGCTGTTAACCGGTCATTGATTCCTGACCATAAAATACTTTTACAAATAATTCCTTTTTCACATTTCCCTAAATATTTTTAGCCTAATCAGTTACTTTATTCAAGAAAGTTCCAAGAAAGAATCTCAGATTTCTTAGTGTCTCTTATACAACGAGAATGCTTACTAAGGTCTCAGGAAACCATTTATAGTCAAGAATAAACACAATAAGCATGGCACATTTCAGTTCAAAATCTCAAGTAAAATTTAAATGGACCCTACATGGGGGGAGCCTTGCACATTGGACCACTCGTTTAACATGAAAGAGTAAAAAATAAGACCAGTCTTCAGGTAATGATTGCACAAGTTGCAAATTTAAATAAGAACTCAATACTATACTGACCTTATTATTATTGATTGATTAACTTCATCTGCAAATGAAGCGCAAGAGTTAGAGTAAGAAGGTATAGCTTAAAACAAATGGAAGCGGTCGTAACTTATAAAAATTCATCCATATATCATATAAAAGAAAGGAAAAGTTACCCCTTATTATCTATGATCATATATGTAAATATTAGAAAGAAAAAAGTTACCTCGTATCATCTCTCTGATTGCTGAGTCTGTAATTGCATAAACATGAGGGCTTTCAATTGCTTTACGCTTGTAGGCTTCAATATAGTCAATACCATACAGAGGAACTTTCTTAAAGGGATTTACGGCCACCAAAACAGGCCCTGCTTTTGTCTGAATTACAGTTATGTTCATAAATGTTTTGTGATAGGCAAATAAAATTGAAGAAAAAATCTTCAGAGATGCAAAGACTTACATAGATCATATTTTGATTGTATCTATGTTGCAGGTTGTATAAAACTGACGGTTCATTTAAATAACTAAGTTGCATGAGGTCATCCACTCCATCAAGAATATCAGGATTTGCTGGTACCAGATCTTCATCTTTCACCTTTAAAACCTATTATTAAGGGGGGATAAGTACAGTTATCAAACCAAAGGATGCAATCCAATATAGAAAATACAATGTGTAACTTCTCTTACTTTCCCGTCAGGCAGTGAAATAACAGATTCTGTTCCAGAAGTTGATATTATCTTCACCAGTTCCCAATCCCCATTAGAAAGTTGAAGCCAAGACTGAAGCTTCTGAAACAGTAAGTAACGAATTTAAAACAGCCTGTTATCTATAAACAATGAGAATTCAAACAAACTTACGAAATTAATTTTAAAAAAACACATCAGCTTTGAAACTCATCATATCAAAAAAATTGAGAAGAAAATAAATATTTCATTCACTTACTTAAACTCTATTTTTTAAGACCAATGCCACAGCCAAGTGGAACTTTGAGAATGGCAAGACAAAAAATAATGATGTGAGTTCAGCTAGTTGACCAACACACATATGAAGAGATGGCCAAAGGATACATTGATCAGATGAAAATACTGGAAATTTACTAATAAAAATTTATTGGCTCTAACTTCTCTACAGCATTTTTAACTAATAACTGCTGCTAATGCTAGTAGTAATGCATCAAATAATACATATTAGTTTCCCACCAGTTCCTTCCAATTCTCAACATTCTACAAAGCATCGATCCAGTTTATTATTTAGGAGGAAAAAATCCATATAATAAACGTTTGGATAAGGACACTACAATTGCCGTATTGCCTATGAAACATGTTGATGCCAGACAAAGGGAAACAGATGAAGTTGTGATTTTCCTAGCAAGTCATACTAGTCCAAGTAAATTCCAGTTTGTATTACTACAACAAACCCTAACCCCCTACCCCTCATTCATTCGCTTAGAACTGCATTATCTACCATGCATCTTCAACGTTTCAGCTGATTCTGAGTATACTCCAAATTTGACACTCAACCCAAGATTAGAAACTACAGAATATGAATTTATAAGACATGTGAATCCAATGCTTTCCTATCGTTGTTTCTTTTTCCTCATTTGATACTCATATATACATGAAAAATACTCACTCGGCAATAAGTTAAGCATCACCTGTTGACACAGTCACATTAACAGTGAGATGTTCCTTTACTGCTGCTAGTCCAGGCAATTATAACACCCATAACTTTGGAAGTAAGTAGTGCCAAAGCAAAGCAGTTATATCTATATTACAGGATGTATGGCAAGACCTTTCATATAAGAATTTGGCAAGACCTTTCATATATTTATGCTTGTCTACAATGACTTTTCATCTTTTCAGCCGACGTAATGCATGTAATGATTATTATGCATATGTATTTAAGTAACTGATTTAAAAAAACCAGGAGAAATTTAGAATTGCAGTCTGAAGCCTAAATTACCTTCTTTGAAGCATAAGGAGTTGTATCACTCCATCTGCTTTCCCTAGAGGATGTAGAAATTGATGGTTGGGGCAACGAAGCAGATACCGAATCTTCATTAGCATACGACGGCCTGTCTTCAAATGATTCACCATTTCCACCATATGGAGATTCCTCATCAGACACATCCATGCCGCCAGCACGGTTGTGAACTTCCTTAGAAACCTCCCCTACTATTGCACCATTTTCACGACCATTTGATCCAATCAGATCAGTGCTTCTTGCCTTAGCATTTCGATTACTATCAAACTTGAACTCGGGTGGCAACGATTTAATGGACTGGAAAGCAGGCGGGACACCGGTTGTCTTCGACATTTTTCCTTAAATAATTCTGCCACAAGCAAAACTGGATACAGTTACAAAACAGCAATTGCTAGTTGCAATGGCAAAAAAGTGATATAGATTTTCCTTTTCAAAAAAGTTAACTTTTTAAACAAATGGGCCTTTCAAACTTTACAACAAGACCCTCAATGAAACATGATAACATAATGGAGGGGACCATATCTCAAAATACAGATTCAACTGTCTAGTCTAGTGCTCTAAGCTTAATGTGGTCATTGAGACGTTGAACATCACCCTAAGCTGTAAAATTCAAAAATCATGAACCTAACATAGCAATAACCCCACAAAAGCCTTATCTAAGGACCCCATATAACATAAACCTTTTTAGTTACTCCAATTGGAAAGTCTAAAACTAAAGAAAACTTCCGGATCCAATACATGAATTCCCATAAATGTTATAAAAAAATATATAAAAAAATAAAAAACTTCAATAGTACTTCCACTTTTCAACTTACACTTAGGTGTTAGCTCAGCTTGGTCTCGTAACCTCAAGGTACAAAGTTCAAATCCTTCTCGGATTTTATAGTAAAATGGTCATTAGTGTCCCTTAATTAATAAAATATTTCTCGTTTCCCCAAAAAAGAAATATATATATATATATATATATATATATATATATATATATATATATATATATGGTTGAACTTGAATAAAAAATAAAAAACATTGAAATTTTGAATTTGAATTTGTCTAACACGTTATGAAACCAGCTTAAAAAAAATATTAAAAAAAGAAGTAGAAATGGGTGATTAAGAAACAGAA
>Ga0209282_1001177_pt1 | contig 14050 bp, 11 predicted proteins | sample Mtrugardesep15_FD_187529 | JGI IMG/M metagenome (GOLD analysis project Ga0209282, IMG submission 187529) | Root nodule microbial communities of legume samples collected from California, USA - M. trunc garden sep15 (SPAdes) (version 2) | ecosystem: Host-associated > Plants > Roots > Nodule...
AAAAAAACACAAAAAAAAAAAAATTAAAAAAAAAAAAAAAAACTAACGGACACCAATAACTCTTTTTTTTTCTTCTATTATTGCTAAAAATGACACCAATAACTTGAATAAATTATAAATAGTATAAGGGAAATTAAATTCACCACATTAAGGTTGCACTTGTTACAACTGATAACCCTCCTATTTAAGAAAAAAACGGTCCATCTTAATCTGTGTTTCTATCACAGGTGGGTAAGCTATGTATTGGCCTGCGATGAGGTGTTTAAACGACATGCAGGTGTGTGTTGTTTTGAAGTTATAGAACATTTAATGAAACAGAACAACAGTATAAAATTGTATATGTTACATGTAGTGTTCACCACCTAAAGCAACCTTGCAATGATGACAAGGAGAAGCCCTGTGGGATAGTGTGTTAGGCAGGCTGAAAGGTATTTGTTGAAATTTGGGGCCGTACTCATTCTTACAAAACCGGCTTGTGAGGTGAGGATTGCCTCCTCTATATAAACTCTTATCAAGAGTCTTATCTATCCGATATGGAACTTGGGTTTTTCCCAATACACCCCCCTCACGCCCAGCACTCTTTGGGCTTGGTGCGTGAAATAGGTAGGTGGCCCTTGAATTCGACAAGCTTTGATACCATGTTGAAATTTGGGGCCTAACTCATCCTTACAAAACCGGCTTGTGAGGTGAGGATTGCCTCCTCTATATAAACTCTTATCAAGAGTCTCATCTATCCGATGTGGGACTTGGGTTTTTCCCAATAGTATTCAACAACAATAAAATTTGGTTCATAGATCCAATTTTTATGAATAATTTTAAATATGTATTGAAGAAAAAACAAAATGCAACGGAAAAAGAATGGTTTGATAATAATTTCCAAAAAAGTGAGGTTGTGCCCCGTATCATATGTGCTTTTAATAAAGGTCATAGAATTTGGATTAGATCTAACTCGACACAACTGTTCAAGAGTTGAGGATTGTCCAACCTTTAACCGCATATCTAGTCAATGAGGAATCTCAACACACCCTCAATCCTAGGATTGGACAGCTGTAACATAAACAAATTTGGGTGGCCCGATAACAAAGATCCCAAACATGTCATCACACTCAGTATTGGACATCTAGAGTCTGAACAAATGCAGGTGGTTCGATAAGAACTCCAAAATAGATCTAATACCATGTTAAAATTTGGATTAGGCCCAACTCAAACTCAAAAGCTAGAGTGAGAAGGTTAGTTAAAAGCACTGAATCTGTGATACAGTAACCTGGCAGACAGCTGAGTCATTTCCCTATACAGTAACCTGCTTATGAGTGTGATACTTCTCTGTTTACCTATACACATCAAGGTGACACTGTCTATATTTTGATTTGTGTGGATGACATTATCATCACAGGTAACTCTTCCTCTCTCATTCAGAAAATCACTTATAAGCTTCATCATGTTTTTGCTCTTGAGCAACTTGGCAGTTTGGATTATTTTTTGGGCTTAGAAATTAAGCATCAACCCAATGGTAGTTTACTTCTTACTCAAGCTAAAAACATTAGTGATCTCTCCAAAACTGATATGAGTGATGCCAACCCAGTTACCACTCCTATGGTCTCTAGCACTAAACTCTCTAAAACTGGGTCTGTCTTTTGCTGATGCTTCTCACTATAGGTCAGTGGTTGGTGCTCTTCAATATGCCACCATTACCAGACCTGATATTAGTTACCCAGTTACCTCTCCAAAACTGATATGAAGGATGCCAACCCAGTTACAACTCCTATGGTCTCTAAGGCTAAACTCACTGGGTCTGTGTATTTTGCTGATGCTTCTCACTATAGGTCAGTGGTTGCTGCTCTTCAATACGCCACCATTACCAGACCTGATATTAGTTACTCTGTGAACATGGTGTGCCAGTTCATGTCACACCCTCTTGAACATTGTTGTCAAAATCGAGATCTCACCTAAGATCGTTTGGATATCAAAAAATCGTAAATCGTAGGATCGTAATCATAACATAGATCGTAAGATCCCACCAGAAACAAAGTTATATTATAATTAAGAAAAATAATTAATAACCAATAGTATTAACTATTAAAATAATTTGTCAGAAAAATAACTATCAAAATATATATGAAGTAATATATTAAATATACGAAGAAAAAAAATTTGAAAGAATATTAAATATAAGAATTATTATGGCTAAAAACAATCAAACCATTTAAAAAGGAGAGTATAGTTAGCAAATTACCATTAAAAAATAAAAATTCTTGTAAAGAAAAGCATTAAAAATTAAAACAATATTAAGAATAGCAAGCAATTAGCTGGCACACTCATTGCGTGACTTTCAGCAAGCAATATGGGTCAATGAAATCATAAATAAGCTTTTATTTTATTTTTTTAACCAATAAATGAGCTTGTATTATTCCCGGCGTGAAAGGCACGACATGGGTCGAAAGGTGTGAAACCGGTGCGAGAGATATCGCTGCTCCCACGATCTTACGATCTATCTCTGTGCGCTGGCCGCTCCGCCCTCTCCCATAATTTTCGCACCGCTCCGGCACGGTTGAAGGAGAAGAACGCGTGAGATCGTACGATCTAGACCTCGCGCTTGACAGCCATGCTCATGAACCTCATTTGTAAGCTGTGAAATGCATTCTGCGCTATCTAAGAGGCACTCTGCATTGTAGCCTCGTTTCAACCAGTTTCTCTGCATCAACCCTTCTCCCTCTCTGCTTATTGTGATGCTAACTGGGCTGCTGACCCAGATTCAGCTGTTTATCTGGGCGCTAACCTCATATCTTGGTGGTCTCGCAAGAAAACTGTGGTGGCACACTCCAGTACAAAAGCTGAGTACCGTAGTTTAGCCCAAACTACAGCTGAAGTCTTATGGGTGCAGACTCTGCTCACAGAGCTGGGTGTTCCCTTTTCTCTACCAGTTATCTTCGTTGATAATCAAAGCTCCGTAGCTATGGCTCACAGTCCTGTGTTACATGCTCGCACAAAAATCATGGAAATTGACCTGTTTTTAGTTCGAGAATAGGTCATCAGCAAATCTCTGCATGTCAGCCACATTCCTGGCTGTGGTCAAAAGGCAGATGTTTTCACTAAGCCTCTCTCCTCAGCTAAGTTTTTGGAGTTCAGAGAGAAGCTCAATGTAACTGCATTGCATACAGCACAAGCACAGTCCCCTTGAGCTTGAGGGGGAGTGTAAGAATAGATTAGTTTTCGAGTTCAAATATTCTTTGTATTCAGTTTGCTGAGCTCACTGTGTATGCCACCTATATTGCTTAGTCTATGTCAGCTGTTGTCAGCTGTCTGCCAGGTCACTGTAACTAACCTTCAGTTAGTTACACTAGTGTAGGTTATTCTCATTCTCTTTGTATCAATCACAATTATAATCAATACATAACAGATTTCTTTCTCTCTCTAGTTCAGATTCACTCTAATAAAGTAAAATAATATAGACAAGGTTCTAATTCTCACTTGTGCTGCACAACCAGGACGCTTAGCCACATGGTCCATTCTTTTTGAGTCCTTAAACCAGTCAACAGCAACAAGATCCATTAGATGTTTTCCTGCAGGAGCCTTCACAGTTCACCATAGAGGAATCAGAATACACCGAAACAATGATAAATTTGATTTGGAAAAAGTGAAAGAACAATAGAAGACCTTTGACTTGTCATAGCAAAAATGCTTGCTTCTGACTCTAAAGTTACTTCCATCAGATATCTTCCAGCAATCCCGAGCATTATCACGATCATCTCGGCGTAAATTACCCGAAAAGGAAGATAAGTCGATCTCATCATCGGGCTCTTCATCCAAGGCTTCAGTTCAGAAATACTTTATGATTAGATATAATCAAGCCTAGGTCATGTGCTTGCATCTCTGTATGCAGATGCTTCATGCCCATGTATCATCATTATAGTATTATATATATTAAAACTAGGTATAGCAAGCAGCTACCTGTTTTTCTAACATCACTCTCAAGACCAATTTGGAATGCCTGAAATATTAAATATTCACACTTAGTGTTTATAAAGCAAATGCCAACACTATAAATGAGGGAATGCAGATAATACATCTTGATCTGGTTCTGCTATTTGAAAATCCTCATCTTCATCTGAATATTCATCCATCAAAACAGAATTTCTATTTGCAGCATTTTGATCGAGAGAAGTAGAGTTAACAGAAATATCATTTGTCTTCTGACTCTTCTTTGAAGTAACAGATGTTGAGAACATATTAACCATGACAGGAATTCGTGGAGGAGCATTCCTTTCATCTGACTGGGCAAACCATTCACGTAAACCTGTAGAGAGAGAAAAGATCGAGCATTTTGAAACTACTCATTGTAAAGCATGCCCTCCCACAAAAAATATATAATTGGGCAACCTCCATTCCAATATTTTCTATTTACTTCCATTCATACATGTACATGTGTGAGTGTGTGTATGTGGAGAGAGGTATGAAAAACTGATGATACAGAAGGGATGGCATTAACATTCCATAAGAAAACTCTATATCACATACAAGAAAATCAACTCACCAGCCACACTATTTAACATTTGTCGGAGACAATGCTGCTGGAAAGACGGTACATAACTCACTCCCCAACCCTTCAGATCAATCTGCATAAGATGCTGAACTTGTGTCCTGGGCCTCCCATTTCGAGGTTTTAAGGGGGAGATGTTATATCCTCCACCTATACAAACCAGCTTTTAGACCCATGAAATTTCATTGACAATATTCATCTATGAAGGTAAGGAGATTGTATATTAATTAAAATAATATGGTGTGTTTGTTTCAAGTCATTTAAATGCATTCCCGAAAAAATATATGGGTAGGGAATGAGTATTGCAAGGTTAAAAAATTATTCCTGCATATAAAAGATTACGGAGAAAAAATAGCTTCACATTCCCATAGTTTTCATTCCCAAAGGATGGCTTTTTTTTTAATTCCTATTATTACCCCTACAGTACACCCTACTCTAATAAATGATTCCCAAGGGTATTACTATAAATGTTAGCCAAACACTTTTTTAAAACCCATATAAGAATAGGATTCCCATCCTTATACTACTAGGAAACTTATTCCCAGGAATGGATTTGAACAACTTGAAACAAATGTCCGAATATTTTAATGACAGTTACATAAAGCCAAACAAAAACCAATTGGTTTTTTTGTCAAAAGAAAAACCAATTGATTTTAGGATTTAAGATTTGATGGTTTTCATATGCTTCCAATATCCACCTTTTTAGTAATTGATACAAACACTTAGTGGAAGGTCAAAAGACAATATCCTCAAAAGCAGAAAATAGAAGGTACAATCAAGGCACAAAAAAAGCCAAGCTGCTCAGTCCACCAAAGTCAAAAGAGCCAACGCCCTTGTAACAACTATTAGCAAAATGAAAGAGTGGACATCTGCATAATCCCATTCTATTGACGACATTGAGACCCCTAGAAAATATAGACTTCTCTCTTGAACTTTGAAGGATGGAATCAGATCAAAAAGAAATCTTACTCTCGATATGTGCCCGAACACACCCTGGTTGTGGACCACAGTTATCATGTTCTCTAGAGCGAAATAAAACAACTGCATAAAGAAGAAATACAAATAAACCTACAAAAATAATAATATAGGGGATGATAACATGTACTAAAGAACATATAAAACCTTCTACTAAATGTTCGTAATTACTTAAAAAAGGAAATTATTCAATATTCTGAGTTCCCAATATAACAAATTATTGTGGCGTCAAAATAGAATATATAATAAATTATTCACTTTTCATTTAATATTTTCCAGTTCTAAACCACCAGTGCTGTCGCATAAACCGAAAACTTTTGAGCGGAAAAAAACAAATTTCCTACCATAACTTCCATCATCATTTCGACGCCAGTAACGTACATAACAAAGATCACGGGGCCACACAAACCTGCCACAATGAACACATGACATAGGATCAATATAATTAATTACTCTCTGGATGTACACCCATTTTTCAGATGGTTTAAACAGTCCTAAAACATGCTTTCACAAGTACAAAAAACAATTCAGATTTTAATAGGAGATCTAGATATAGGTCTACATGTATGAAATTTATTCAGAAAATTAATATTACAATATTACAAGAAAATTTGGTTCTTCTGCGTAAGACGTTTATGTCCACTTATGCAAAAAGAATGGTCAAGTTAACTAAAGTATAAATTACAAATTATTATGAATGATGGAGATGTTAGATTATCTTTACATTGGGAACCAGTCCAACTGAAGTCGGTGATAAAGAATTGCTGTATGCCCATCCACCTCCTCAACTAACCTACCTTCCTGGAAACTGCAATCCCATCTGCAGCAATGCAAATAACGAGAAACTTACAAATTCAGGGATAAAATATTTGCAGAATTATAGATCCTCACCATACAAGATTCACTTTATCTTTGTTGAGTCCAAATTTAAAAAGATATAGCTTAAAAATGTGTTTATAAGGCATCCCTCGCCATACAAGCCATTTTTGTAGGGATGAGATAAGTCCAACCCAAACTATAAGATGGCATCCGAGCTTATCCAAGATCCGTTGAACCACCCATTATTCGGCAACTCGGGTCAAGCTCCAGATGTCAAGTCTTGGGAAAGAGGGGTGCGCGTTGGGCTTGGGAGTCCCATGTTAGATAAGATATGGTCTGAAAATGTGTTTGTTAGTGGGAGGCACCTCATCTTACAAACTAGTTTGCAAGGTTGGGTATGGTCCAACCCAAGTTCTGAGAGTCTCATCCAAATGGAATTGACTCTCGTTTCCTCCATTCTTGCAAACTTACACTCTCATATTCAAGACCATTGCAGCTCATGCAGTATCCATTCAAATCTCCCTTAAACAAGAGTTCTAATACAGGTGGATAGGTACAAGAAAAATAGCAAAGAGCAGAGAGGAAAATGTTTTGTGTTCATTTATTAAAGCAAATTCCAGACCTGTATCAGTATGATAACATTCTGATTTGGAAAGGAAAAGAGGTGATTAAAAAGAAAGAGAAACAACCCAGGCAGTTAGAGAATGCCTAATCTCTCCCAAAAGTGTGAGCTAATCCTAGCCTACCTCTAACGACACACATTATCAGGTTATATAGCCCCCTACAACAAGATCCTCTCCAGCTCCTTTTGCCAATTCAGATTCAGCAATTAGTTATGTAGATGATGATATTGCATTCTCTCTCTAGGCTATGATTCTCTACATCTCACCCCTTTTTGTTCCTTCTTCCATACACTGATTATTACCACGTCCTATCAGATGGTTGTACTTTTGAAGTTATTTTACTTCATTGATAAGATACTGGAACTACTCCTAAGGTACCAAGAATAGCTTACCTCTTTTGGAGACTTGCATCAGCACCTTAGTCATAACTTTAGGTGCTTTGATTAGGTTGTCCAAGACTAGGTAGGTAGTTCTTAAACATAGAATTAGATGGACGCTCTACAATCTCTTAAAATGACAATTCTAATTTCTCTCCCATGCCATAACAATTTTTTCCATAAACCAAAAAGAATAAGAATTAACACATAATCTGCAATATATTATAGAATGGCAGCAACAAACACAGCAGCATAAAAATAGTGGAAATTATGCAGAACACCTACTCAAACCGTGTACCATCCATGCTCATCACAAGCTCAAAAATTTCTTCGCAAGAGGCCTCCACAACTCCCACTGCCTTCATCGCTCTACTATAGCTCCTTGGCTACATAAAGAACCAACGAGAAGATGGTTGTGTTTCCAAAATATTCTAAGAAATGTAGCACACCAGAAAAATAAAGGACAGAAAATAACGCACAAGGTAATCAACTTCAAGAAGTTCTTCAAAAACACGAAGTCCTGTCGATGTCAGAAGGAAAATCAACTCAGTAATAACTTTATCTTTTACGTCACCACAGCAGTAGGTTGATATATCTTATCAGTGAATGCAGGAAACCATACCGTTTTGGCATTGCAAAAGACGCCAATGCTTCCTTGAGAAAGCTTGGTTATTGACATTCTGATTTGACAAATCTGAATCTATTTCTCGTGTCCAGTCAAAAATTGATTCCGGAGGCCCTGCAGCTCAAAAAAGAAAAGGCATGAATATAGATTTTAACAGAGCAATTGCAAACCCACAAGCAGAAAGGATGCAAAATGGACCATTTCCAATTGTTGTCCTCCTTAACAAATTTGAATGAGGCTCATCTTCATCCTCCTGAGCACTAAACCTGGGGATCCAAAAACAATATTGTATGTTATGAATATATACGGGGAGGATATGCATGATGAAAATGGTATTCCAGAACTAAATACAGTAGAACTAGCTCAACAGTGCAACAAAAGAGGGAAGGAAAGCTAAGTCATGATCTATTATATCTTCTGAATAACTGCAGTTGCATCTCCAAAGAATGGATAAAGGAATGCGAGAAGACTATCTTAAGGAGGACAGGCATAATCCAATCACATAGGAAACAACATTACCGAAAAAGTGGGTATGCTTTACATGTGCAGTCTTCTACAAAATTAAGTGGAAAAAAGCAAAGCACATAAATACTCACTGGCTTTCACGATCCGAGGAAGAAGCCGTTTTCCCATTGTCCATCCCAGATTTGTATTCAAAAGAAATATATTTGTTACCATTTGACGGTTGTGCACCCTGATGCTGCATGCATTTAAGATTAATATCATATTATCATCATGCATTTAAGTTTAATATCATATTATCATCAACTTACACGACAGGAAAGCATGTCCTACTAAGATGAATTTACAAAAACTAAGATCACAATTTCATCCATGTAAAAAAATTGTCTCTTTTCAAACCAATCTATATCAGAGATAAAGTATATCCAAAAATTTAAGAACACAGATATTGATGCACATTTAATGAATACAATAGGATTATGCCCTGATGAAACATACCTGATCAATGACATACTCAATTTTTTCCTTCCAAATTAGGGCCTCTTGGATGTTAAAAGCAGCCATCTGCTACAACAACCCAAATTATAAAATGTCAGCAACAGCTAAATCATTATATGAAAAAGGTTAAATAAAAACAAAGTAACATAAATAGACCAGTATAAATGTACATTAGATAAAAATCAACTCACCATAACCCGATGGTTCTTTTCTTTCTTGTTGTAAACAGACAAAACATATACCATCTACACAAAAATAAGTAAAAAATAAATACAGGGCTGCATATCTAAAAAACATGCAGGAAAAATTATGGACTAAATAAAATCACTGTCAGTATAGTAAATCTCTAAATGGTTTAAAGAAAATTATATTTCAACTACAAATAGGACCACCACAACCCAGCATATGCCACTTTTAAATAAAACCTGCGATCAAATTGTTTAATTAAACTTTACATGAAAGAGAAAAAATATGTAATCAAAATTGTTGACATGCCATTCCCCTCTTCTAAAAGCATTCATGATTTTAACAGGAAAATAGGAAGGAAAAAAATTGAATAGCAAAGAAAATATATAACGCTCGAGAGAATAAAAAAGGTTCATATACAACTGTAAAATAAGAATTTCTAACTACTTTACACAATGACTACGAATCATCAGGTTACTTGTACAACTACGTGTCAAAAAGTGAACAAACATACATCACATTCCAGTAAATGTGAAGTAGTAAAACTAAAAATGTTGCCAGATAGCATGTATAAAATTATTAGTCTATGAAATTGAAGCAGCTGGAGCAACGCTAATCGCAGAATGAAACATAGTTGCTCAGCTTGTAAAGATTGGGTTTATCAAAATGCTGGTACTGAACAGGACAAGTGCAAATTGAGGCAAGTAATGAACATCAGGTTCACAGACTATAGACGTATCTTTGTATCTGTATGTGTTTCTTTAATTTCAGGGAAAACTGCATATTTAATTTTGTAGTGTCCAGCTATATTTGGAGTAGGCACTTGCTTGTGGACTTGAAGCTTGGAGAATTTTGTTTGAACTTTGAATAGGTATAATGGTTTGAGGAGGAATAAGGACAGAAAAGTTTTGCAGCAGTGAGAAATTTATGCATTAATTTGACATCTTTAGAACCTGAATGTGAAAGCTTGGATTTTGAAAGAGAAATCTATGTTCTCACTTTTGCTACAAGACAGGACAGATTTCAGCTTCACTTTGGCATTTAGCACAAACAAAATATTAGGGGATTTTTCTGGTAGTCACGCAGAAAGATTAAAAGCTATTGTATCAATTTTGGTTTTTCATTTGATGTCTTGTTGAAGGAAGATACACCTCCTACTTTACAATATTTTCTTGTAAAGAATTCCTTTCTTTTCCTAATCTATGCAAGAAAACTTAAGTCCAAAAATTCTCATAGAAGATGTTCATGGGCCCTACACCATAACTAAACTGTAAATCTAATGGCACACAATAGGGTGAAAGTTTGTTTGTGTAAAATTACATATGTCTAGCATTACTCTACTACATTGAGGCTGATTTCATTTTTTTCAATGTTTTACTAGATGCCATTGGTGGTAAACAACCATAATTTGAATCAGTGTTGCCGGTGGCAGACCATGCCGGAAAGTCAAAAATCCGGCATACTGACCGCGACCATATCCGAGTGCGGTGCCACCATCCATCAAAAAATTGGTCATGACGCTGCCATGGCGGATATTTCACTTGACAACACTGATTTGAATACATTATACACGTCATAAAATAGTCCATGTCGACATCACCTCACTCCATCAATTTACTAGATTCCATTCGGTGCATTTTCAATTTCATAACAGGATTACTCTAGATACATACAAAATCCAGTAAACATCTACCAATGCATATCAACTTAAAACAAAAACAACTATCAAACCCTATCCCACCGTGTGGGGTCAGCTTATATCAACGTAAAACGATACGAGAGGAGGTAATCTTGACCACACAACCATACATGGATTGTCAAGATTGCGTTTACTCTCATCAAATCTTGATAATCCATTGTAATTGTATGATTAGGATTAACTCTTCTGATTAGTATAGCAGAACTCACATGTCCATGATGCGTCTTCAATCCTCTATCCTCCACTCTACAGTTTCCATCAATTAGCAGTGTCTTAATTGGAACCTAATAACATCATAAACATAAAAATTAATAGATATTAATAAATAAACAAATAGTTCGTAATCATCAAGTTTTTTAGCAGCATATTCTCTCAAGCATAATAATAATTAATAAAAAGTTAAAAGTCAAATTCACAAATTCCCTTCACTTTTCATATCAAAATAAAGTGATTATTATCTAAAAAAAGTGATTATTCCATGAAGTGAAGCTTTTAACCATCAAAGTTGCATCAAAAAAACGAAAATCTAACTGAATTTAGGTATCCCAAACCGAATGAAAATAATCAAAATCATGAAGTAACGTGAAAATTCTACCTGATTATCTTGCGGTTTTCTTTTGTAATAAGCAAGTAACCGTGACTCCAAAACGAAGTACCTCATGTGAATAAACGATCGACCGATTTTTCGCCGGCCATATCTCACCATCCATCCTTCATACACGACTTTCGACGACATCGGAACAAGAATTTCAAACTTCGAAGGAAAATTCGGAACGAATCGGAAGTTTTGCCGCCGGCGGAAGCTGGAGAAGAAGAGTTACTGCTCCGGCGAGATCGATTGGTAGTTAAGTGAATTTATAACTCATCGCCGGTGCCGGAGATGGAAGATCATGGAACCGGCAATTCTACTACACTGTCTGCTCTTGATTTTTACGCGGAATTGAGAATTTTGTTATGATTCGAAATTCGAATTCAGCATTGGCGGTGGTTGAAATTGTTGTTCTCCGATTTCTCGTCGGAGTTTGTTCGCCGGGATCGGTGACGGCGATTAGATCGGTGTAACTGAAGAGAGAGATAGAGAGAGATATTTAACGAACGTGTTAGATCCCACGTAAGTTAGAAAAGCTGTGACCGTGTAAGAAGCATTTGACACGTGGAATTATATGATTGGGCCGTGTGGGTTAGGTGCGCGTTGGCGCCGTGACGTTTTCTCAATTTTTTGAATAGAGGTGGCGTCTTGTTCCAATTAATACAGTAATTAACATTAATCGGAGTTTTTTTATTTCTTTGTAAACTTGTACTATCTCATTTAAGGACCATTGATAAGTTTGATTTATTTGATAAGTTTGATTCATTTAGTAAGATTATGGATTTAATTTTCATTGTTGATGTAAGTAATTTTTTAGAGGATGATCATCTTTATAAGCATAGTTTAGTTCAATGTTCCACTTATTTGAAAAATCAATTTCACCATGTTTTAACTTTGTGCAATTAAAGTGGAAGTAAAACTCTATATAAATTAGTTTAACACATAAAAATTATTGGCATTTTGAAGATTATTATTTAAGATCTTAAAAGGATCATACTTTTATGTAGATTTTTATCATTAGATTAACATTGAGGTTGATTTTTGAGAAAATTGTAGTTTGGTTTGCCACTAATAACCTTGTACGCAAAATATATTGAAAATTGAGTAAAAAGTATGTAACAAAACAAATTCTATATAGATTTTTTTTTTAAGGATATGGGTTTTATTATGTTCATCTAATTTTTGCTATTACACTTATTAACTACTGTTGATAATTTGGTTGTTATTTATGGAGTATACGTGATTGAGGAGGGGTTGGGGGTCCCATAGTAATTTTTTGGTATTAAGAGATGAGATGACGAATATGACCTTGACTATGGGAGATTGAAAATTTGTTTGCATTCGGATTTGTGGTAATTGTGTGTGGCTGTTAGATTTGGGTTGGGTATTAACTTGTGAAGGTACACAGTGTGTGTACTGTGTAGTGGGATTAGGAATTGGAATTTAATTTGATTTTATGCGCGTGGGTGTGGTGTGCGTGTGTGGACAGCCAAGAAAGTGTGACGTTATTGAGATTTCAAATGAAGGGCTCTTGTTTTGATAGTTAGGCAGATGGTGGAGTTTGAACAAACAATAAGGACATGGTAATGGTAATCATGTCATTAGAACATTAGTAGGTATAGAACCCGTGCGTTGCACGGGCTTGTTAGGTTATTCATTCTATATGTTAATAGTTTCACAAAATACTTTTTTAATAATACTAAAATTTGATTAACACAAAAATTGATATATTTATAACGAAACTAAGTTTTTGTAAATAATAAGATAACATAGAGGGGGAAATATAAATGAAATCAATTATATTAAGCTATTAAATACATGACTTGTCAACATGCCAAATAAAATTAAGAGATTTGATTCAATGTAGTAAGGAAAGAAACTAACATTGAGCAAAACACTTTTGATGTATTTTATTTACATTATTGAACTTTCTTACCAATATTTGACCATGAATCAAATGGTTGGAATATGAAGAATATTTTATAAATTTGTTCTCTCCTTCACTAAACTCTCAGACTATGAAGTCTTAACCTCAATTTTTCGTCTTGTATACTGAAGGTGGGCATGTTAAGCCAAAATAAAGAGAAGCAAACATTATATTTTGGGGTTTTTTCTATGTTACCCTTTCATGATTTGGGGGTAATTTACCCCTTTCAAAGAAAATTTTAATTTTCTTTATCTTTATTTTTAAAACCGGTTACCATTTTCATATCAAGTACATCAAACTTTTTCATCTTCATTTAACTTGTGATCTCCATTTCTTTCGTTTCATAATTGAATTTCATCAAGGGTAATGCATTTTGGTTTTTTGTTACAATTAGTTATCGTTTTCATCTCAAAAACATTAAGTTTCTTCATCTCCTTCATTCAACATGTGATCTTCTTCATTTTTGAATTGAATCATATTTATCATTAGGGGTAAATTATCCATAGTTCATGAAGGGTAATGTAGGCCTCACCTTTATTTTGGTGATTTCCTCAATTGCATTGTGGATAATAATTTTGTGTATATTTACTTTAAAGCCAAAAAAGTTACAAAAACTACAACCAAACTAACCATATTTTGTAACCTAACATGAACTTCTTTGAATGTGTTTCCCGGTCCGTACTTCACGTCACCGTCTCCGTAAGAAATGTAACCTCCTTGATATATATATATA
>Ga0209282_1001178_pt1 | contig 14048 bp, 12 predicted proteins | sample Mtrugardesep15_FD_187529 | JGI IMG/M metagenome (GOLD analysis project Ga0209282, IMG submission 187529) | Root nodule microbial communities of legume samples collected from California, USA - M. trunc garden sep15 (SPAdes) (version 2) | ecosystem: Host-associated > Plants > Roots > Nodule...
GTTAATTTAAAAAAATTTGGACCATAGTTTTATTTCAACGTTGATGTTTTTATTGTCTTTTCATAGTTAAAGTGTGGGTAGTGGGTACGAGTATGAACACTTAGGTACCCAAATGGTATGGGAAAGGGCACTAAAGTTGTTGCCCACGAGGGTATGGGCACGGGTACAGGTATTTTTTACAAATGCGGGTATGGGGATGGGCATTGTAGTGCCCTACCCATTGGATACCCATTGTCATCCCTAATAATTTTGATGTGCTATCATTCTCTCATGACAAATAATTGTTAGTTAGTCTCTCGCTCTCTCTCCAACAAATTGATGGAGTCTTTTATTTTTCCATCATAATTGTTCTTCTATTTTGCACTTAAATTTTTTACAATATTACTAATCTTATTTATAAAATTTCAACTCTAAATGAAACTATTATTATAGGTAACAAAATTTTGTTTAAGTTTTAATTTGTGCATAACAAAGAACAAACTTTGTTTTTAAAAAGAAAACTTGAATTTTCCTAGTAGATAATATTAATTAGTTTTATTGAAAAAGAGTAAGTAGAAATAACTGAGAAATAGTATAATTGATAAATTTTACCTTTAAACAATCAAAACGACAATTAAATATAAATTGACAAAATCCGTATTCAAATGACAACTTAAAAAAAAGGCTTAATAACAGTTTTCATCCCTTAACTTTCACGAAGTTGCAATTTTGATCATCTAAGAAAAAACTACAAAACCGTCCCCTAAGTTTTGCAACCGTAGCAGTTTTAGCCCCCAATGCAAAAATAAAATAAAATAAATAACACGTGACACCTCACTTAGGGTGCTACGTCAGCGTAGACCGGGTCAAAATTGGCCTTGAGATCCAAAACTGCCACAAGTGCAAAACTTAGGGGAGGGTTTTATAATTTTTTTTTCCTTAGGCGACCAAAATCGCAACTTTGAGAGAATTAGGGGGCTAAAACTGTTATTAAGCCAAAAAAAGAGGTAGTATTTTATAATAACACTAAAGAGTTGAATATAAGCTAACATGTTTATTTAGTGATTTTTTTTTAAAGCCAAATGAAAAATGTTAACACAAATACAAAATCTAATACAATAAGAAACATTATAAAAATAAATTATTTATATACCGACATGATAAATTTAGAAAACATTATTTGGGGAACAAAGACCGGTTCTGTTTTAGCTAAACACACATTTTAAAATGCATTAGCCTTCTTTTCTTAATACTCGTATTTTTTGTTAGATAGTCCAATAAAATAAAATGGTTAAAATATTTTTATAATTGTGACAATTATTATGAGACACGAACGATACATGATTTCATTAGTTTAATTGAATTGTTTGCAGAAAATAATGGTACCAAAACCATTATATTGTCTAGGCTAGCCTAGAAATTCTGAATTATTGTTACCAAAAAAAGAAACTTTCAATTATCATTCCTCAACAGACAGTTAATAACGTACAACTGTTGTTCTTACTAATATAATGTTAGTGGAAAAAAAATCTCACCTCACATTCATGGAAGTTGCTAGTAGCCCCTAGTAGTGACATGTTACATGTTCTTATCCTTTTGTCTTTGTTGAAAAATAAAAACCATCATAATAATCATATGTGTCTGTCCCCCACTATCATAATTACATGTCCCTTCTCATTGCCATGTGATCTTCTCCACGTGATCATCATACACTAATCACACTCAATAATATTTGTCACCTATCTTCCATGCGTACATACACTGCATGTTATTGCTACCTTTTCTTTGATAAGATTTTGGTGCTTTCTTGTCCCTTATTTTCAACTTAGATAAGATTGTGATTGTCTATACTAATTATTATTTCATAATATATCTTCCTTATCTTAGTTCTCAAGTTTGATGATTGAGTTTGCATAACTTTGCAGTTAGTTCAAAGAGTTATTTGTTGATAATGTTCTTTATTGTTTATGATTGTGCTTGTGCCTCCTTTATTATTATTCTTTAGTTAATTATGTTTCTAAATTAGGTATAATCCATATTTTTGTGTATTTTTAGCTTGATGCCTTCAAACTTGTGAAAGGGACATGTGGGCTGAGTTGGTTTTGGTTTTGATACCTTCCAGATAGCAAAGTAGTATGCAAGTTGGACATCAAGATAAGCTATAAGTACTTGTTAGGTCTATTTTTAGCAGTGATTTGAGGTTCTTATTCTTTTCTGTTATAGATATCTTTTTTGCTTTTTTGACAAAATTTCAGATCCAATCTTTGTAGCCAGTTTTTAGTGTATCAATCTTTATTCTTCAGATATTTTGTTAGAGAGAAACCATTTTTGAACTTTTGAGATGAAGTTTAGAGTTTTGGTCATGCAATAAAAATTTGGAAGCCTAGATAGAATATGGGTAGCAATAGAACCATTGTTTGGTTTAGAAGGGACCTTAGAATTGAGGACAATCCAGCACTAGCTGCTGCTGCTAGGGATGGTTCTGTATTCCCTGTGTTTATATGGTGTCCTAAAGAGGAAGGACAATTTTATCCAGGAAGAGTTTCAAGGTGGTGGCTGAAGCAGTCTTTAGCTCACTTGGATCAGTCCTTGAAATCACTTGGTTCGAGACTCGTGTTGATCAAAACTGAGAGTACTCTCAATGCTCTCTTGGATTGTATAAATGCTATTCAAGCTACAAAAGTTGTGTTTAACCATCTCTATGGTAAGTAGTTCTGTTTATAGGGTAGTTTGTATGACATTAGACTTCTGTGCTAAATGATTTTGCTAATTTTGATTTGATTTGTTTCATGTTTGGTTACACTTATTATTTTGGATCTCCAAAAGTTGAAGAATCAGCCGGCTTTTTCTACTAGTAACATAGAGGAAGTTTAGAATAGTTTAAATAGTTTTACACTGACATCCAATGAGAACCGTTCATTTTGCCACACATAACTGCGAAATGCTCGATTCTTATTGGATGTTACCGTAAAACTAGTTTACATTGACAATGAATGTCCTCTTTCTCTTAAAGTTACTGGAATTAACAGAATTTGACTATAATTAACAAAATAATTTCCTGATATGTTTCTTTACAGTTCAATGCTAGTCAGATGAGCTGACCAATATTTTGTACCATGATTGTTTTATCAGATCCTGTTTCACTTGTTCGAGACCACAACATCAAAGAAAAGCTAGTGGAACTTGGCTTATCTGTGAAGAGCTACAATGGGGATCTGTTGTATGAGCCTTGGGAGGTATATGATGAGAAGGGACATGCTTTTACAACCTTCGATCCTTTTTGGCAGAGATGCTTGCACAAGCAAATGGAACCTGTTTCGCTTATTCCTCCTTGGCAATTAGTTCCTGCTGAAGGTATGCACATTAACATGATTTTATTGTTTTTCAATTGTAATATAGTTTTTGGTTCCACATCGGTAGTTTTGTTGGTTAGCTAAGGACGCCAAAGAAGTTTTACGACAGAGGTTGGAACCCAACACAACTACTAACTTACTAACATTTGTCTGTCCAAAAATAAAGTATCATCTTTTTGCTAGAGTGTAAACGATAGTTATTCTGAAACAATATCAATATGTAAACTAGCACGAATGTGATCAAATTCTCTTCTGCTGTGTATTACAGGAAAAGTAGAGAAATGTTCAATAGAGGATTTAGGTCTCGAAAATGAATTAGAGAAACCAAGCAATGCGTTACTAGGACGAGCATGGTCTCCAGGTTGGAGCAATGCTGACAAGGCTTTAACAGAATTTATGGACAAGCAACTACTTCACTACTCCAAGAATAGGCAAAAGGTTGGTGGAGACTCCACCTCGCTGTTATCCCCGTATCTCCATTTCGGAGAGTTGAGTGTGAGGAAAGTTTTTCAAATGGCTCGCATAAAGCAGATATTGTGGGGAAACGAAGGCAACAGTGTTGGAGAAGAAAGTGTAGCTCTTTTCCTTAGAGCAATTGGACTAAGAGAGTACTCGCGTTATCTCTGTTTCAACTTTCCGTTCACTCATGAGAGAGCACTTCTTGGACACTTGAGTTTTTTCCCTTGGAATGCTGATCCGTCTAACTTTAAGACTTGGAGACAGGGTAGGACTGGCTACCCTTTGGTTGATGCAGGAATGAGAGAACTTTGGGCTACAGGATGGATGCATAACCGAATCAGAGTTATAGTTTCAAGTTTTGCTGTGAAAATGTTGCTTCTACCTTGGAAATGGGGAATGAAGTATTTCTGGGACACACTTTTGGATGCAGACCTTGAATGTGATATCCTCGGCTGGCAGTATATCTCAGGAGGCTTACCAGATGGTCACGAGCTTGAGCGCTTGGATGATCCTGAGGTTTGTCACATTTTTCTTCAATAGTTTATTTGTGCATCAATCAGATGTGACCATCAACTGCATAAATTTGGTAGAAAATAATTTTGTACATAGTAGTAAAAACTTTATATGGAAAAATTTGCTTTTAAATATCTAATTTGCTTTTAACACAGATTATTGGATGTTTAGATTCATGTATTAGTAGCCATGCCAATTTGTATTTTGAAATTTTATTTTGACTATTTCTTTGATTCAATACTCATGTCTTTCGTGATTCTATTTTCCTTTCAAAAGCTCTGTAGATCAGTAGTCCTAACTCCTTAGCATGACTATAATAGTTGAAAGAGATTTTTTGCTTAGATGCATTTCCTTCTTATGCCCTGTTTGAATAAACGAACTTACTTAAGCGCTTATAGAATAAACACTTAATCACGTAAGTGCTTATTATATAAGCTATTTCTATAGTTAAAGATATAATAAATTCAAACCATTTTCATATTTGTTATAAGCTACTTTCGTAAACTATCTTGGAGATCTTATGGAAATAAACAGATAACAACTTTTGGACATGTCATAGGCTGTTTCTGAAATCTCTCCCAAACAATCTCACAAGTGCTTATGTCAGTCGTTGGACTAAATTTTACCAAAAAGATCCTCATAACAAGAGTAAATACCGTGACTTCTCTAATTTTGATGTCATTGTTTGTCCAGATTTTAGGATCTAGGTTTGATCCAGAAGGAGAATATGTAAGGCAATGGCTACCTGAGTTGGCGAGAATGCCAACTGAGTGGATCCATCATCCTTGGAATGCACCGCTTAGTGTGCTTAGAGCATCAGGAGTCGAGTTAGGTCAAAACTATCCGAATCCAATAATTGATATAGATATGGCAAGAGAAAATCTGACTCAAGCCATATTCAAGATGTGGGAAATTCAAGCAGCATCAAAAGCTTCTGGCTATGAAGCAAGGGATGAAGTTGTTGCTGAAAGTGAATATCTAGACATTCCAAAAGTTGTCCTCCTTAAGGACAAGGCTCCATGTGCTACTATATCAGCTAATGATCAGAAGGTGCCAGCATTTCTGGATCCTAAGAATGAACCACCTACTAGGAAGAGAACAAAATGTTTTGAAGAGAAGAGAAAGAACAAGGAAAATTCCGTGAATCATGTGAAAGATAGTAATGTTTCAAGCTCTGACCATGAAGACACTTGCTCTACAGCCGACTCTTCACGTAAGAAGCAGTGTAGTACAAGCACCTATTCATTTTCTGTTCCACAACAATGTTCCTCATCTTCAAACCTAAAATGGCCATGGCAAGAACAGACTGACATGGAGCAAAGCTCAGGGAAAGATGGTAAGCGTATAAGAGTGAAGACTCATTTAGTGCCTAAGAAAAACTGTGAGACTCTATTTAGTCCACGAGAAAAATAGAAGTAACTTTTAGTCCATGAAGAAAATAAACCGAGACAATTTAATCCTTAGGTTTATTTTTTTAGGGACTAAGAAGTTGCTTTATTTTTCTCGGGCCCTAAAACGAGTCTTCACTCTTTACCGTCATAATACTTGCAGTACTTTCTACATCATTGTGTTTCATAACGAGGTTGTTCTTCCACACTCATTTTTACACTTTGTTTGATTTGTATGCTACTAATAATAATAATAATTTCCATTTTCGTGCAGGGGCGACATGAGGTTAACGATGTCCTTATTGATAAATCTAGTAGCAGCTGCAGTGCTCATGGAAAGAAAATGGTGGCATAAATGAACTGTTTTCTGTGGCTATATTCACAATAAAATGGTTTGAAATCTAATTGAAACAATAGCCAACATTGTATATTATTTACTTGTCCGAATGAGAAGTCCATGAATATTTTGACTGTCTTGTATACAAACTTCATAAACTAATCTAGTAGACAATAAATTATTCTCACTAGGCATAAAGCTTTTACCTTGTTTTGTCTTTAGAATTTGATACCTATAAAGGATAGATGAAAACACGGCACTGACACGTATACATGCCGGTATGGAGGAAATAAAAGTGATTAAATGTAACCATATATGTCAGTGGTGTTAGACACTAACATGTGTCAGATACTAGACACATTTTTGTATATGAAGTATCGGCAGTACGTAGTCAAAGTCTACATTGGACCCTTAGTAACATATAACTTATTCAGGAAATTCCTTTATTGGAGCCCTAGATGGGAACTCATCATTGGAGCCTTTCAGGAATCAATACTGCTCCAATCTTATTCTTAATACTTATTTCACAGCCTGAAAGGGTGCAAGGAAGAGTTCCCATCAAGGCCTTTTGTAAAATAATGTGCCAAGACTTCTTTCAAAGTAGTGTCCCTATAGATTGGTGGATTTTCTTCTGATAGCAATTCCTTTATTGGAGCAACAACCTTGGATGTAACCTCCTCTGATGATGGGTTTACAAAGAAGCTTGCTATGGAAATTCTAGGGCCTATATTCTTGGATAAAACCCGGTGATAAACACTTGTGAACATGTCATTTGTTATAAGCTGCAAATGAGATTGATATATGTCATGTCACAAGAAAGTAAAGAATAACTGAAGTGTTTACATTTAACATCACTTACCTGCATAAGATCACCAACGTTTACAACAAGAGATCCATGCAGCGGAGGAACATCAACCCATTGATTCTGATGAAGAACTTGAAGGCCACCAATCTGGTCTTGTAGAAGAATTGTCATGAAATCAATATCGGTGTGCTTCGATGTGCCCATAGTTATTTCAGGTTCAGGGCATGCAGGATAGTAGTGACACAGAAGAAATTGTCCATATGTTGAGAGCAATTCTTTAAGGTAAGAAGGATCAAGGCCTAAAGCTTCTGAGTATAGCTCAAAGATTGTAAAGCCTAAAGCCCTTACTTTCTTTGAATATTCAATCACAATGTCTCTGTCAATGCATAATCATCCCATCAAAGACAACAGAAAAAAAAATGAAATATAACTTTTATTTTTTACCAGAATATGAAATATTACTATTTTTTAATAAATGAAAAAAATATTGTGAGAGTGAATTCTGTATGGAAATTTTCAACTCTCTGAATGTTAAGTGTCGTTCAAGCTATTGCACACATCTTAAATAAATCATCACAAGTGGTATCGTTTCAAGGTAACATAATACTTGTTGACTAAAATGTCCATAGTGTAGTAGAAGGCCTAATCTCTATAGAGCGATTGAGATACAAATTAATAAGGGTATATTATTCAGTAAAATAATTAATACTCTGTAAATATTAAAAAATGGCAAATAATTTTAAACAAACAAGGCTGTTTATTTTGTTTAAACATTTTATATTTTTATTTCTTAAAATTTGTGTTAATTTTATTCTATGACAAATAAATAAGAGACTCTTGAAGTGAACGAACAAACAATTGTCTGCATTTTCTAGAAAAAATAAAAAATGTCGAAAAATTATTTTCATTATTTTTAGAAACGCATGACCTATGACTAACATTTCATCTTCTGTTTATCAAAATAGTTCACTTCAAAAGTCTCTCATCAAAAGATATAAAACAAACGTTACCTGCATACTTGTGGTATTTCTTCTGGATTAGGAGGATCAGGACTAGTAAAAAATGCAATTGTGTCCCTCCAGTTAGCAGCAGGGTCCCTAAAAAGAGTACCATTAGAAAAATATCTAACTTTCTTACTTGTATCCCTTGTATAAAATGGTTTCCTTTCATCAGCTTCTTGTTCATGAAACCTACGGATTGCACTAGTCATCTCATCCAAAACACTAATTGGAATACCATGATTAATCACTTGAAAAAATCCCCACTCCTTGCATGCACTTTGAATCTTGTCAAGTACCTCACCATGCAAACGTGGATTAGTGTTCATATCTTGAAGGTCGATGACGGGGATACTCAACTTGGAAGATGAGTCAATTTGTAAGGTGGTTAGGTTCGATTTGGGAAAATGGAACATACGTGGGATCTTCGTCATACATTTTCCAGATTCTAAGAGGCCCTTTACACCAGCTTTTGATTCGTCAAAAGCTTTCACTTCAGCTATTCTGTTATATGTGGAATTGGTGGAACTGTTACTTGCCTCTAACTCCATGACTAGAAAGTAGAAGAAAATGCAATGTCCTACGTTTGTGCACTTGAATTTGAAGGCAATGATGATAATGTTTAGCTGACTGAAATTATAAAAGAAGATTGAGAAGTGAAAATGGCCGCCAACATTGAAAAATAGGCACATTTTATATTCTATGAGCTAGTGGAATAGGTTTCTAAATTATCAAAAGTCAACTACATTTTAAATTAATAACTAGATGCTAACTTGCGCACGCAGGTAGAATTATATAACTATCCTAACTATCAAGGCACCCATTTTAAAATGATTTAGATAATTAAATTAGATAATTTCAAGTAGAATAAACCATCAAATTAATTTCTGACTTTGTAAAACATTTTTAAATAAGTCCAAACAGGTTATGAAAATTTCAAATTGGCATTCGACTCTATTAAAATGCTAAGTTGGTTCTCAAATTTAATCTCTTGTCATCAATTTGGTCCTTGTATTTAACAATTTACTATCAATTAATTTGGTCTACATCGTTAACCACTTGCTATCAATTTAGTCTCTAATATGTTTTCATAGATCTTCTTAAAATATTCTTACTTTCAAAAACTTATTTAAGAGTATCTTACAAAATCATAAATCAATTTGATGGTTTACTCTCGTGTGATTCATATTAAAAGGTCACGTGAAGAGAAATAAACGCCTTATCTTGAGAATAAGAAAGGATGTGTGGGCTTGTGTTATTGTCTACATGTTGTCTATTGCATGGTATAGTGGGCTAAAAAAAATTCTTACATCAATTTCCATATCTTCTGTCCATTTTCTGCAATTACTTATATAAAAAATTAAAGACATTATTTTTAATAAAAAATTTATTTGGTTGATTGTTAAGGGCATTGGTAAGTACCTCACAAAGGTTGAAAACATGTCTTGAATATACATTATTTATATCACTATTATTTTTAGGTCCATCTTCATACGTTTTCTTAATCTGGATAGTTTGAGCTTGACATTGTTGTGGTCATATAGGTGATATGCAAAGGACATATTGTGGCTCATGAGAGTTGAAACAATGGCAACATAAAAAATAAATTGAAATGATGATTTCGAAACTTGAAGTACTATTTTATTGGAATGTAATTTATGTTTTGAACCTTAATAAATTTGGCTATTTTAAAAAAAGGTTTTGAACCTTAACTGCTTAAATTTTAAGGGTCTAAGTTAATAGATTATAATAGATAATACATTTCTTAAAAAGAAAATAGATAATACATAAAAAAATGGATCTATAAAGCATAAATCAACTGACAATGTAAATATTCTTAGACTATATATTTTTACATGAGTTGAAACTCTTGATATGAGTTGTGTGTGAGTTTTAAGTGGTGTGTGTGAGTTTTAAGTGATACTACTTTGTCTACATAAAAATACTTAATAAAGTGGATTCGAACCTCAGACCTTGCATATATTATGCATTGTCCTTAATAAACTGAAGTAAGCTCACGAAGATTTTTCAACAAATGTTTAATTATTGACCGGATATCGTAAATAGATATTACTCCCTCCTTCCCTATATGTAAGCACTCTTTTATTAGAGACAAGGGGTGATTACATATAGGGACAGAGGGAGTATATAGTAAGATTATACTACTAGAAAGAAAAATGCATAGCATAGCGACAATTATTTCTTGTTACAAATCAAATCACGGTTCACAAAATCACAAGGCAAACTAAAAAAATTCAAGAGTGAATATTCATTTTGGTCTCTCACAATTTTCTAATGACGGACAAAAATAAAATTCAATTTTGCCCTTGATATTTTCTTAAAGGGGACAAAATAGTCATTGATTCAATATAATAGAAGGACCGATTTTCCCCCAATATGAAAATGTTAGAGACTAATTTAGGTTTTATTTTTGTCAAGGACTGAATTGGTCCATCAGAAAATTGTGATGGACCAAAACGGGTCTTCACGATTTAAGATATCCAAACTGTGCTAACAAATCAAATCACAATTTAAAAGATCACAAAGGCAAATTAAATGTGACTCCCTCGGTCTCAAATTATATGATGTTCTGATTATTGCACACAAATTAAAAAGTGAAATGAATTTTGTCAAAAAAAAGTGTAATTATTGTTTTATAGAAAAGAAAAATTATAAGCAATTTTATAAAATTATCCTTCATTAACGGTATACGGAAGATATATTAAAAAATTAAAAGAAAAGAAAGTAATAAATAATTGATAGTATAATAAGAAAGTAATAGACATCCGTTACTTACCCCAGGAAATATAAAATGCCAACTTTGTTTGGAAAATAAAGACCGGAAAACAAAGAAACTAAATTTTGGGAGACTATTCATTTCATCAATAGAACCTCACTTATTTCATCACCTAGTTTACACTCCCCTACGATATAGGATTTTCAACATTTACATAGTCGTAACATCACTATTCAATCAAGATTAGACGGTTCATATTCAAGTTCGGTATTTTGAAATATAAAATTAAAATAAAAATTTGAATTTTTTTGGATTGTCAAATTTTAAAAGAACAATCACCGATATTCTGACCGCGTGAATACATAACTTTCTAATCGTTGAGAATCTGATACCAGTTTTCATTAGATTTCACAGATACCATGCTCCAAGAAGAGTGACATACAATACAACCAAGCCTTAAAAGTAGCCAAATCAAATTGCAACAAATTATTCTCCAATTGAAGCCATTGTTTTAGAACCACCAACCACAAAACCAACTTTAGATGCTTTTGCAGCATCAGATCCAACATCCACAAAACCCAAACAAATCACATCATTATTACCAATAGAAACCATTGATTTATCGCCTATAATATTCCACTTAACAGTCTCACTCTGCAACACTAGAACAATATTAGGCACACCAGTTCCCATTCTTAAAATACCAATGTCTTGTTGCAAGACATGTTCCAAATGGCGCAATAGGTTTTAACATTAGAATTTCCATTATAGTGTAAGGATTAAAAGTGCTAATTTTGGTTCCACCAAATCCATTTGTGTATAGATAAAAGGGTTGTGCTCAAGTTTACATTTTTATTAGAAACTTTTAATAGATTTCACACCAAGGAAATACTCAATTGTTTTTTCACCTAAGAAAGAACTTGTAGTGCTAACAGGGTTTGTTAAAAGAGGTGTAAAATAAGAACTTTAGATTCATCAAAGTTCAAATTATAAGGTCAGTCACCAAGCCAACATTGTAAATTATTTACTTGTCCTAATGAGAAGTCCATATATATTCTGACAGTCTTGTATACAAACTCCATATCTATGAAGCGTAGTCACTGGCATATAGCACTGACATGTAGACACCGATAAGAAAATGAAAGTTATTAAATGTAACCACATATACACTTTTAATATGAAGTGTCGGTGCTACATTGATTGATAAAATGTGCGTGTGTGTGTTCACAATTTATTCACTACATACTGAAAATCATAGTTGAAGTACAAGTGAACCATAAATCCATAATAAAATACAAGACTAAATCCAACAACAACACAACAATTGATGCTGCTCCGTACTAATTCTTAATTCACAACCTGAAAGGGTGCAAGGAAGAGTTTCCATCAAGGCCTTTTGTAAAATAATGTGCCAAGACTTCTTTCACAGTAGTGTCCCTATAGATTGGTGGATTTTCTTCTGATAGCAATTCCTTTATTGGAGCAACAACCTTGGATGTAACCTCCTCTGATGATGGGTTTACAAAGAAGGTAGCTATGGAAACTCTTGGGCCTATATGCTTCGATAAAACCCGGTGGTAAACACTTGTGAACATGTCATTTGTTACAAGCTGCAAAGAAAATTGATAAATGTAATCTTTATTAAATTAAAAGTCAAAGATAGTACAGAAATAACTTAAGTGTTTACATTTAAAATCACTTACCTGCAGAAGATCACCGATGTTTACAACAAGAGATCCATGCAGAGGAGGAACATCTACCCATTGATTCTGATGAAGAACTTGAAGACCACCAATCTGGTCTTGTAGAAGAATTGTCATGAAATCAATATCCGTGTGCTTCGAAGTTCCCATGGTTAATTCGGGTTCAGGGCATGGAGGATAGTAGTGACACAAAAGAAATTGTCCATAATCTAAGGCCAAATCTTTAAGGTAAGAAGGATCAAGGCCTAAAGCTTCCGAGAATAGCTCAAAGATTGTCAAGCCTAAAGCTCTTACTTTCTTTGAATATTCAATCACAATGTCTCTGCCAATACATAATCATCTCATCAAAGACAAGGAAAAAAAACATCGATAAGCTTTACAAGTGAAGTACAGAAGTGAAATTTTATACTATATGTCTGAATCATGTTAAGTGTAGTTTAAGCAAAAACTTATAAACTTGGTGATTGATCTCTAAGTGACATAACTTTGCCCGATGCAAAAAATAAAACAAATATTACCTGCATACTTGCGGTATTTCTTCTGGATTGGGAGGATCGGGACTTACAGAAAATGTAAGTGAGTCCCTCCAGTTGGCAGCAGGGTCCGTAAAAAGGCTACCGTTAGAGAAATATCGAACTTTCTTACTTTTATCCCTTGTATAGAATGGTTTCCTTGCATCGACATCTTGTTCATGAAACCTACGGATTCCACTAATCATCTCATCTAAAACACTAACCGAAATACCATGATTAATCACTTGGAAAAATCCCCACTCCTTGCATGCACTTCGAATCTTCTTAAGTACCTCAACATGTAAACATGGATTAGTGTTTATATCTTGAAGGTCTATGATAGGGACACTGAACTTGGAAGATGAGTCACTTTCATGATCGGATTTTAAGTTTAATTTGGGAGAATGGAACATACGTGGGATCTTTGTTGTACATATTCCAGATTCTAAGAGGCCTTTCACGCCGGCTTTTGATTCTTCAAAGGCTTTCACTTCGGCTGTTCTATCATATGTGGAAGTGGAACCGTTACTTGCCTCTAACTCCATGATGAGAAAGTAGAAGAAAATACAAATGTGTTTGTGCAGTGAACCTGCAGTCAGTGATGATAATGCTAAAATATAAAAGAAGATTGGGAAGTGAAAAGAGTAAAATATAGCCGACAAAGTGGAAGAATAGGTACATTTTGTATTTTATATTCCATAAACTAGTGGGATGAAATAATTTGTATTTTATATTCCATAGCTACATTTTGTTTTTCTTTTTACATAATCACGTGTTGAAGTTAATGATAACATGTAAAACACATTTTCAAATATTTAGTCGAAGATGTCAATCTTCTAAATAAATTATCATATGTTTAATTATTGATCGGTGTATATTAAAAAATATTTAGTCGAATATTGTCAATCTCTTAAATAAATTATGGTTATATGGTGATATTATTTTATCTTGATTTAAAAATAAAACTTAGTATACACGAAAGTAATAACCAAACATAGCTAGATATCACCATTCCTTTTCCTTTTTCTTTTAAACATAGCTTACCAATTCCATTGACTAGTGTACTATTGAACAACATACTTAAATTTATGGTAGCATTTAACAATAGCTTTCTTTTTCTTTCTTTTGAATGGAAAATTAATTCAATCATGTGTGTTTTTCATTTTAAATCGATAGTGATTGGAGTGAATTAGATTAATAGTAAATAAATACCACTGTTTGTATTGTTCACGTGCTTATGAAATTACAAAAGAAAAAAAAATGG
>Ga0209282_1001179_pt1 | contig 14047 bp, 4 predicted proteins | sample Mtrugardesep15_FD_187529 | JGI IMG/M metagenome (GOLD analysis project Ga0209282, IMG submission 187529) | Root nodule microbial communities of legume samples collected from California, USA - M. trunc garden sep15 (SPAdes) (version 2) | ecosystem: Host-associated > Plants > Roots > Nodule...
GACACTTGTTAACACCCCTTTAGATTATTAATATGAACCAAAGCATTGCATTGGCATTGCATATGCGATCTATTGTAGAGTGTTAAATTGTTCAATAATTTTTTTTGTAGCATATAGTTTTACATTGTAATCATCGGAAAATACACGTAAAAGAATCAATGGGTGGAATCTCTGACAATTTCTTGTGCAAAAGATCAAGCTTTGCAGAACTTTGTTAGGGATTAGAGAATCTGTGACATTATTCCCTTCCCAAAGTGTAACTTTGATGTTCTCTTTTATTTATTTTATTTTATGTTTATTCGTTTTTCTTTACTTGTCTTGTTCTACATAAATTACTAGGACAACGTAATATTAATAATAATGTGGACCAAATGAGTAAAAAAATGGACCCGGGAACCGAATAGGATGACCCAACCTAAAACTAGGCCCATATACGATTCTTAGCTTTGCTTCATTGCTTAAATTTACGTTATTCTTTTGTTTCTATACAAAAAGAGTGGTTCGACTATTGAAAAAACAACATAGATCAGACAAAGTAATGGTTAAAAACTTAGCTGTTGCTGACTAAGAAAATCACTACTGTGCATATTTTTGTGTGAAAAATAAAATCAAGAAAATGATAGTAAGACTCCTAAGGAAAAGAAAACGATAGTAAGTCCAAAATTTGATTACAAATGTGTGAAAAAAGAGTTGGCACAAGAAAACTGCAAGGAAGGATAAGAAAGTTGCACGTTTTATATCAGAACTAGACCTTCAAAATCACGCCGATCTACCGCGATTTGACAAGCATTAAGGGTGCATTTAGGGGCTATTCCTACGAATCCAGATGCTTGGCTCTGCAAGTGAAAAAGGCCCATAATAAAATAAAAAAAAGGAAAAATATTACACGTACAATTTTTATTTTTATTTTGACGCAAACATGTACAATTTTCTTGAGAGTGATTTTTAAATCCTCGAAATCAAATTTATTGAATACATGCCATGTGTTTTGGAAATTAAGTTCTAGTAGGAAAATCTCTCAACAAAAAAAAAAGTTCTAGTAGGAAAAATAAAAAAAAATAAAAACTACTAAATTTTGTTATTTAAAAATAATTAAATTAAAAATTACATCTGATCTAGCTGAGTTTAAATCATTTTTTTTCTTCTAAAGTGAGTATAAAATATTAGTTTTAGGCAGGGGGAATGTATAAGAAAATATATAGGGTGTAAAAAGAAACATACTATCAATAAATAATAGCCCATTAAGAAAAGGCCCAATCGTTCATGACATCGTTCTCTATCTGCGACGCACTCGCACATACATCATCGTTCCTTTCTTCGCCGGAAAATTTGCATCGCCACGAAGTCGTGGATCAGCACCGTCGTCGCGTTCCGGCCATCCACCATATTCTCTAGTGAGTTCTATGCTTTCCTTGTTTTCTCTCTTCAAATTGTAACTCATATTGAATCATGTTTAGTTGTTGCACTCCAAGTGTTTGACAAATTGCATCACTAAGTTATATAGCTCTGTGGTGTGTAATGAATGAGACATAATTCTCTTCTCTATCTCTGCAAAGCTATATAGTAATTTTAACTAGTTAAGTCCTTTCTCCCGTACAGTGGTAAAGGTTTTGTTTTGGTAAAAAAAAGAGGTTTTGTATACCGTAAATTAAAGAGTTTGAAATTGTTTTGTGACATATATTACAAGCTGCACCTATGTTGCATAATCTTTTAGTTGGCTTTGGGACTATTTTGACTGAAGAGTTAGATAACTAATTAATGAAAAATAGATAAGGAAGCATGTGGTTTATTGATCACATTCACATGTAGCTATAAACTTTTATTGTGCAAGAGGGAAGTTTATTCCAATCAGTAAGCTAAAAGTTAAATGATCTATCTATTGTTTTAGGAATAAATAATTGCTTTAGAAGTTCTAAGGACAAGCCTTATTGCAATGGCAAACTTGTTGCTTTATGAAATGGTGTTCGTGAATTCAAATAATAGAAATGAGGTCTATGATCATGGGGTAAGGCTGTGCACATTTGTTTTTTCCATAATGATGGACCTCATGTTATTTGACTCCCCCATTTTAATAATTGACTTAAGTGTTTTAGGGGTAGCAACGTGTGTAAGGAGTTGTTTAGTTGTGCTCTATTTTGAGTTTTTGGGTGCATTTGGTTATAAGCATAATGCAAGAAATAACGGTGTGAGGATCTTTCTTGTCATATTCTTTAGGACAAGTGTTTGAGATATAAAAAACTAATTTTGTGCCTTCATATAGTTTAAGAATTGGTTCCTGGCATTTGTCCAAGTTTTGAGCACAAAAGAATATTTTTTTTAATTTTTTTGACGTCGAGCACAAGAGGATCTTACATGAAGATTGAAGGCGCCTATTGGAGATATGAAAACTAAACACTTGCCTTATCTAACAACTTAATGCTGGTTTAGATTACAATTAGCACTTCCCCTACCAAATCCTAATTTAAGGCACATAGTATCATGTCTAATTGTTCTGTTCCGTTTTTGACAAATTGCATGACTTAAAATTTATACACATTCTGTTTTTCAAAGAGTCAATGTGTGAGGGATTTGGTTCTTTCAATGAGGGGAATATGAATTCGAATTTGAGCTGAATGCAATTCTTCTATCATACCCCTTTTGGGGTCTTGGCTGCAACATTGGATTTTCAAGCTCAACTCAAAACTGGTTTCTTTTTCGGAAAATATTTTAAGGCTTTCATCTAACCATTTTGTATGTGTGTGTATTAATAATGTATATATCTAAACCCACTTAGGTTTGGTCTGGTGGTATTGATTTGGGACATGGGAGTATGCTGCTCTTTAAGGTCTAAAGTTGGATTCTCCCCGGTGCCAATTTAGGTGGGCTTATTTAGCTTCTTCAAAAAAATAATAATGTATATATCAAATTTAACTGAAAGTATTGGTACTTATATTATTCTTTAATGATGGTTTGAGATCTACAGACTAGGGTCAATTTTTTTCAATTTGTGGGATATCAATCCAGTACTCATAGAATCTTGAAACACAAGTAAAAACATGCATAAAATTTCATTTTTTCAAAAATATATTTTTTTTTTTTCAAAATGTCGGGGCCTTTACCTTGTACCCCTACAATCATACCTTTACCCATACATTTTTTGCAAACTGCCCATTTTACCCTTGTATATATATGCACTAAAATCCTTGTAAAAACATTCCCGGTTTACTAAAGTTTTTTGGTTTGCAAATTTCGTACACTGTTGAAACAAAAAAATTAAACAAGGAAACACTACTTCTTCATTGTTATACTACCATCCACCTTCTTCAACCCTGCCACGCAGCCCCCTCTTTCTCTTCCATCTTTCCCTTTCAATTGAATAAGCAACAAGGTGATGATTCCATTTCCTCCTTATCTACACTATTTCCTTTTGCAATTTAATTGAATGATGGTTTTGTTTTCACTCGCCGTTGCCTCTCTCTCTGCACTTCAAATCTGCAGATTAACACCTTTCTTTGATAACACCCAAGAAACCGTTCTCTGATAAAAAAACATACTACCACCCACTCTTTCAATTGAATGATGATTTTGGTTCTATTGTTAATTTTTCTTCTCTCAGCGATTTTTGGTAGGGTAGTAACTTCCAGAAAACTTTTCCACTTTTTTTAATTCCCTAAACATGAAGGGGTGAACGTGTGTTATTTGTTACAGGGTTAAGATTGGTATTTTTTATGATTTGTTGGGTAGGTGTATAATAGTCGGGGTATGGGGTAAAATTTCCGTGGTGCTTATATGATTGCGGGCTCCTCAGCCTTGGGGTTTTTTGGTCCCCTAAAACATGGGTTAGGGTCAAATTTTGTGGGCTTGCATAAATAGACAGCTCTTCCTTTGGAGAAGATACATACAACGGCAAATATTTTCAGGGACGTATTGAGGTGTAGTTAGTGTTCACTGTTCACCGATCAAATATAATTTGTAAAGTAATCCATACTTTGTTGATCTGTTGAGAAAAATTTGATTTACTTCCAATATGATATGATAGTTGTGTTGTTAAATGTTTAATCTAACAGCGTAACTTGCTTTGCATATCAATTTCCTTGTTGGGATTTGTTATTCAGAATCAACAATTGATGTGCATGTTTCTTTGTTTGTAGTTGCTAACAAAAATTGCTTCAGGTTCATGAAATGCTGACAATATGAAACTGCAATTTTGATTGAAGCTGGGTTTCTGGGCTGTAATTTTATCATCACCAATGGGTTATAGATGTATTCAGTGTGGTTTTACCATCAATACACTTTATTTTCAGTATTCTCCCGGTAACATTCGATTGATGAAATGCGTAAGTCTCATTAGTCATCATTCTTTTCATTTTTGTCTTGAATGTCTAAATAGTGAATTGACTTTCAGACCCTTTTGTAATGATAGGAGAACTGCAAGGCTGTGGCAGATGAATACATAGAATGTGAAATCATGGTGCTTAGCTCTTCTTCATCTCACTGCTTTAGTTAAAAGTTGAAATTTTGTTTTGAAAGTCCCAGTTTCATATTCCCATTTGCAGATTATTGTAATAGATATAATACTTCACAAGCCCAAGGCCTATAGACATCTTCTTTACAATGTCATCAATCAAGAAGCCATGAAGTTTCAGGTATACAAGTTTCTCCATGAGTTGCACGGTTGTACTGTATAATTGTTTTGTTTTGTGAGCTTAGTTGTTTTCATATATTTAGTGAATGCGAAAATTGTTTACTTCTTTGAATGTTACAACCTTCCCCTTGATTTTATATAGTTTATAAGGGGCTATTGTTGTTATCTGCAGTTGTTATTTGTTGTCTGATAATAACAACTATTATAATTTGGTCCTTGAGCTTAACTTAACTCAACTCAACTCCACAAAATCAACTTGTAAGATGAGAAGTAAGAACTGCCCGAGTTCTATGAGCAATACTTAGGTCATATTTTTACGCAATAGGTACTAAACACGCCTTCTCACACCCCGCATAATGAAGGCGATGGAGGCTGTAATGAAGGAGTCCATAGTTGCTAGACACAATTATGGCAGCTTTCCAACAACGACCGTGAAGCTTTGGAGTTTTGAATTTGGATAATTAGAATATCCAATTAGTTAAATAGTGCTACAAATTCCGCCTTCATTGCAGCCTTCCCCTAGCCGCCTAATTGTGGCATTTGGCATGTGTAGTGTTTATAAAGCTAGGGCAGCCCTCATCTTACACGCTGGTTTTGTAGTGTTGAGTTAGACCCAATATAAAATATAATAAATAGTAATTTTTAAGGAGTTCTTAATGGTTTAGGATTCTAACTGTTATATGAAAAATATCCCATCAATAGTTTTTCATTATATAAAAAAAACAGATATGTTGCAGTAGGAGTAGGTCCTTTCACTTTAGCCCTATCCATGTGCACAAGGCACTTGTTTTGCCTTGTAGTCTAGTAGAACTTTCATGAATAATATGCACGTTTCTTTGTGAGAGAGTCCATTTTCTGAACAAGTATTCACAGAAAATTATCTTAATAGCACATTACTAGCTAAAAATTTATTTTAACACTATGGATGGCATAAATAGTGTTTATAGTGGTTTCGTCATTCACCTTTTCCTATTCCTATACTAACAAGTAGCTCAACATTTTGAAAATTTTGCAGGGACTGCTTTGGAAATTGGCTGTCATTTTTCTTCTTTTTGATGCATGTATTCATTCTTATCATCTTATAGGATTTTATTTTTTCAATGCCTTAGGATAATGAGCATAGATTTTAGTTTTTGTTTTTCAAAAACATACGAGGGCCTTACAGTTTGTTGAAGACAGGTATTTGATCTTGGAAAGCAGCAAGGGTAAACTGGGTTCATCAATGAGCTACTCATCACTAGTGTCAATGTTTTGCAAGGTTCAGATAACTAAGTATTAAATTACCTTTTCCTCAAGCTACTCAGTTCAGAATTTTTGGTAACTTGACTAATGTTTTATGGTTTTCATTGGCAGATGCTGACCGACGTCTTCTTTGGGAACTTTATGTTTCTTTTAACCTTCTTCTTTATGGTCAAGATGTTTCTCCATATATCAATCAGTGTCTCCAGGTATTTACTTCTGGTGTATATATCACACCATACCTGTAATAAAGGAATAATTGGTTAGCATACTTCCCATTTAATTTTGCTGAAAAAACGAAAAAAGTGTTTGTCATTTTAGCATTTTGAAAAAGTTTGAGCAACAAAATTGTCCATTAGGAAACTCATGAATATATCAAAATTGAATTAATGAAGAGCTTTATATTTTGTTTTGATTGTATTTATGTACAAAACTTGATACAATGTGGAGAATTACTTCTCAAGTCTTGTGTGTTACAAATACACGAATTATGGAAACCATCAATGTTTTGCTCACCAACGAATAAGATTTATCCCATCCTTAGACATGGAGTCAGTCACACATATTCGATAAAAATAAAAAACTAATTTCAGGTTCCATATAATAGAGCATAAAACAATGAAGAACAAAAATAAACTCCAGGGTAGGTTAGACAAAGTTCTCAAAAGTGTCGTCCAAATAGTTTGCATCCCCCTTGAACCCAAAATCCTTATATTGTTAGGGTTTTCAAAAGGAGTCTAAGTCAGAAGACAATATAAAACAAAATTGGGCCGCAGAAGCTCTAGACTGTGTGGCATAGCCGTACACGTTGCGTATTCTGGTTCAGCCTATTTATCCATTTCAGCACAGCAAGCTTCTCAGCACTTGTTTGGCTCTGTGTGAATATATAGTAACATAGAGTTTTATTATCTGCCTTGTTCAAGAAGCTTCAGCATCTAGAAGGTTCTGCCGTGCTCAGGAAGCTACAACAGTATTAGCTCAATGTCATCATGGCATCAGTTAGTTAGACTTCTGCCAGCCTGTGTTGTGCCTCCTGGCACTGACAGTTACAAACTGTCTTAGAGTTAGTTTCTGTGAGTGTAGGTTAACTAATGTGAGTGAAGGATAAGTTTCATATAAATCATTGTAATCTGAACTTTTGTGTTCAGTTTCTTCATTCAATCAATATAAGAGAATTGAGTTTACAATTCTCTGTTTTTCTCATTTCTATTAGGCTCATTTTGTCGTAATTTTCCACCCTCTTCTCACCCGAAGTTGTATTTTAGCTAACCTATGGCACTTTGTCATCCATTTTGGACGCCTACAACTCTATATATTGACAAAATAATTACCAAAAGTCGTGCTGTTGGAAACCCACACTTCCAACTTGCAGCAGATTAGGTCTTTCTTCTAGCTTCTCAACAAGACCAAAAGCATCAAATTTGGGTGAGCCTAGCGTGAGTTATGGTTCTAAAATACTTGTATGCACTGTGTCAAAAATCTTGAAAATATTCAATTTTGAATCTGAGACTTCGATTCATATTGTATCCTTCTTTAATCTTTATGCTTAAAGACACCTATTTATCTTCAAAATATGTCCTTTTTAGCAGCAATTCACCTATGGAGGATCTTAAACCATCAATTTTGGAAAAGATTGTGAAATTTGATTAGTTTTACTCATTAAATAATTAATATTACCAATGAATGCAAGTATGCAACCAAGTCTCCCCAAATAAATAGGCAAAATGATGATTTATCATGAATAAACTGGTCTGCAGTTATGGCAGAGATGAGAGTTTCAATCTGATCAAATGATATAGTCAGAGTCTCAAGTGACAAGAGAGTAAAAATGTGTTTGTGTAAAGAGCTTAAGCAGTAATTTGCACCAACAGATTCCGGGTTGCTTTCAAGTTTCAGCTTTTAAACCTTCTAATTAAATTTAATATAGATAAATAAGGTACTAATTTAACTTTGTGGATGCATTAATAATTTGTTTTTCTTTGTTAATATTTCTATCCATATCAATTTGGTGTTTGTAGGCCATCAAGATCACTTCAGCTTAAATATATTCATGTGTGCAGGTGCAATGACATTCTGCTTGGTCTCCTGATTTCATGTTACTCCAAGATTTTCCTTATTGCCATGACGGTAATGTCTGTAATGCAGAACTCTGAGTTGGTTCATACACTTCCATTTATTATTGGCTTTAAAAAAAGTTGGCTCCTTCGGGTTTATTGTTGACTACTTCCCGTGCCTGTCCTTGATGCGTTGTTAAACGGACAACATCTTTCTAACGTTCAAAGTATATTTCCTGTAGGTCTGGGAATTTCCATCTTCTGTGATCTTCATTATTGAACTATTTTGCTTATCATCTAATGCAGTAGCATTAAAAGGTTAGTAATTGTTACTGAACCCTTGTTGATGCTTCACGTTAAGCTGCCATTAGCAGTTTTTGGTATTTATAGATATTATTATTATTTATATTTATAGTATTGTGATTCCTATATGTTATCCTTAAATTTTTCTATGTTCCACCCCCAACTTTCATACAAGCCATATATATGGTATTCTGTTATTTTTGCTTTAGTTTGAATATCTATAATAGTAATTAAATTAACATAAATCGTGATATGTGCTTCTGTGCTTGTCCCATATGAGAAATGATTTGTTGAAGGGAATAAAATTGAAATGAAAGTATTATTTGAGTGTTTCATCAAACATGGAATGAATACGTTTTTTGCATTGACAATCCAACTATTCTCCCATTCCTGTGATCCGAATGCATGTTTACATGACCAAAACCACATTTACTTTTTTTCTTAGATTTTTCAAAGAAGTGTTGGTATTTGCTTGTGCATTTTGACATTCTGGCGGAAATTTTTCTCTTAAGATGGATTGTTGTGATTTAGTTATTATAACCATGCTTACAGTTGAATACTGATTTAACATTTCTTATCAACTAGTGATGACGGAGTCAAGTATGAGTCGATGTGTATGGACCTGCTTCAGTGCATATGCTATCAAGTTGTTTTTCATTCAGGCACCTGAGCTCATACTGTTGGGGAAACTAATGCAAGGCTGGAGTCAAATGCCCTTCACACTGTCTTTAAAGTCAGTTTTTATTTAGTTTTTATTTGTTTCTTTTAGTAGCAATATTGTATGGCCAATGGCTATTGTGTTTGTGAACTGTATGTCTAAATCCTTAAATTTGATTTTAACGATGAATTTTATTAGTTTGTTCCTTGTTTTGTTTATGATGCGGATGCTCGCACAAGGATGGTTTACAGTGAACCATTATGGATAACTATATTATAAATCGTCGAGATTCATCAGTTGTAAACTTGGATGATTGAGATTCATATCTTAGCCAGAGTCATGCTACCTACACATATTAGAGGAATTGTACACATGTGGTAACACTGAGAATTTGTTATTTTTACCCTTTGAGCTTATATGAATTCATGTGTAGACTGAAGAGTCAATCATATATGAACTTACCAACTCTTCTCTGGGAACCACTTCCGGATAACTTTCATACAGTCGTGATAAAGAAGTAACGATTAAGAACTTTAAAGACATAAAGCCCCAAATTAAAAGGTTTGTTATTATCATATATGAAGGAGGCAAGTGTAACAAATGCTCATCCCTGGCAACATAAAGAGTGTAATTGAAAACTTAAAGGTTGAGCAGCATTGTCTAAATTCAGATATTGCAGAAACAAGCAAGATTTCTTTATAGGAACAATGACTATCTAACAAGTATCTCCACAGCAAAAGTTAGTCAAATGACAAGAGAGTAAAAGCGTGTTTGCGTAAAGAGCTTCGGTGTGTTCTTACATAATAAGAGCTTATATATTGAAGTAAGTTGAAAATAACTTAAACATATGTCATAAGCTATTTTTATTACTTCATTTAGCACTTACATAAGTGTATCTAAAACACACTAAGATAATAATACAATGTTATATGGATTATTACGATTATTGCACATAAAAAAAAATCAGTTTATTTGAGATAAAAACCTAGACAACTTCAAAACATTGCAAATCCATAACTTCAACTACAACCTTGTTGCAATTTAAAACAAGAACTATTTAGAAGAATTGAGAGGTAGTCTAAATCATAATGCTTGTGCATTAAGAGAAGTTACTTTTTAGACCAAAGTAAATGAGGAGGCATCACCTGATTCTTTTCAACACCACTATTTGTGTTTTTGCTTAATAGATTAGAAACCCCTAACCTAATTGTTTAATACATAATCCTATAAAAAAAGCCTCCTTGTAGTATGTTTTGGTATCAATTGAATTGAAGAAAAGTATTTAGTAAAACGAACGATCCCTCCCTCTGTTCTTGTTCAGTTTATGTGTTTGAGTTTTGTGTTGCTTTAATGTCACACGGATATCAAACTTGTTCATACAAAGTCAAACAAACAAGCAAACCATAAATACCATAATCCAAAAGTTGTATCCAATTTTTTTATTTAATTTTCTTCCAATTAATTTCAAGTTCACGATTTAAACCAAAAAAAAAAATCAAGTTTACAATGAATTCATTTATTTAACTAGCTCAATTTTAAGCTCACATTCGACTAATTTCTAATCATAAATAAGTTCAACGAGTTAATTATTATTTACTTAGTCTTAAATTATTTTTGAGTTGGTTAAGTTTAATGTCATTATAGGTGCAATCAACGTCGTAACATATTAATGTAATTTAGGTAATATCCGTAGTAAAATAGAGATATGAGAGACGTAAGAGAAAGATAAATAGAGAAAATGCAGAGAAAACACAAATCCAACTTTCTTCTTTGTAGATCCCATTTCAGTACCTAGAAGCCTTCATTCAACCTTCAAACCACCGACTTTACTAAAATTCAATAACACCTTCAATCAACCTTCTTTCACATATATGGTGGTATTTTGTTATTTTTGCTTTTGTTTGAATAGCCATAATAGTAATTAAATTAACATGAACTAAAATATGGTGACAGGAGTAAAATGAAATGAAAGTATTATTTGAGTGTTTCGTCAAGTATTGATTAGCTTCCTATACTCACGAAGTGAATGTATGTTTACATTAAAAAATGATATCAAGTAAAAGTAGTGAAAATGGGATATAATGTAATAAAGAGTGTTGCAAGAATATACCTTAAATTCATAAGTAGAGTAGGATGCTTACTTGGCAAGTGTTATGCGTTTATAGTATAAGAAGTAAGGAGAGTGAATTGTGTAGGTTATACAACACTCTCATGTAAGCCAATACAAAGAGTTTTCTTCGAGTTTGAGGTTTTAGTCATAGGTTGATTTGAGATTTATTCCCTTTTACATATTTTCTTTCTCCATTAATTAATTAAATTTAATCTATTGTTTCGTTGTTGATGTATTTTTTTCCGGGTTTCAATTAATAAGAAAAATAGATCAACAATGAAACAATAAAACATGCATTTAATTGATTGATGAAAAAAAAATATGTAGATGAGAATGATTCATAAATCTACATCACGTCTAACCTCTTAGATGCAAACAAACAACTCTCTTTATCTAACCATATTGGTTCACTCAATCATCTTGCATAACCACACAATTCACTCACCTTACTATTTATATTACTATGATGTGTTTGTTTCAAGTTTACTAAATTTATTTCTAAAAATAACATTCTTTGGAACATCAAGATGGGAATTGTATTCTAAGGTATATAGAAAAAAAGATGTTTGTTTAACACTATAATATTTTCAGGAACCATAAAAATAAGAATTATAATAGGTAATTAAATATGAATTTATTTCCATCTATATAAGAACTTTATTCCCACCCCTTTTTTTTGGGAAATTTTTTCTATTCCCATGAATGTTTTATACCCGGGAATAAAATTTAGTAAACTTATAATAAACATAGGCATGCATATTTCTATCATTTTATTTCCAAGAATCTACAAATATAACTTAAAATAAACGCACCCTAAAGCAAATCAATTTATCAACTAAATATCTAACTCTTTATCATTATTTACCATATTATTGATATCAAACTCTTTATCATTACCTTATCTCTCTTTTTACCTATGACTTTTACTCACGTCACTCTCAGAAACCACATTTACCTTTTTTTACCTTAGTTTCTTTCTTTCTAAATACTCTATGATGGATTGTTGTAATTTATGATCACCATGCTCCCCTTGGATGTTGATGAACTTTTCTTATCAACTAGTTGGAGATTTGGCCGGTAATAATAACAATAATCTATACCTTTCTCTCTTTTCTCTTTTCTAAACCCAACCATCACCATTTTTTTCTTTCTAAATATACCAAAGAGAAGTGATTTAAGGTCATTTTAATCCAAAATCATCTCTTTGAAATTCAATCACTGACTTTGACGTCGTCAACATTGCAAATTCGAAAATATGGAGACTTGAATATAGGGTATAGATACTTTGTTGTTTTATGCTATAAACATAGATGTTGTGAGTTTGTTTTTAACCTTTTGAAATTTGTTTGTGTCGATGTACTCTATTAACAGAAATGATATGAATCGATCTCTATGCACATGTGGATATGCATATGTTATGAAGTTTTTTTTTCCTTTCATTCGGGCACCTCATCTCATATTGTTTGGGAAATTAATGCAAGGCACGAGTAATATGTTCTTCACACTGTCTTTACAGTCGACATTTATTCTATTTTTGTTTCTCACACCATAAGCCCAGCCAGAATATTGACATTGTCGTCTCTGGCTCATTTTACTGCACATTGTCGTTCATAATTATTGGTTTAGACTTTTTTTATTCTCATAGTCATAGTTTTCATGACGGGTTTTGTTGCCTGCATTGATTCCTTATTGGAATCACTTTGATCTCATATGAAGCTGCACTTCGTCATTTGTTTTGTGCATTTTCATCAGTTTTGGTGTTCATTTCTCAATATTGTTTGCAAAAGTTTTCCTTGAAGATAGTTTTGAGAATTGAAAAGAGAGGAATGGAAACATATTCATCATCTGTGCTTCCTAACTATTTGTCTCATTTCTCATACTTTCAATAAAATGGCACGACACAACAAAACTCTCCTATTATTTTTTTCTCTTGCTATCGGAAATCTATTTGTATTCTACTTTATTTCCAACAAGTGAGTCAAGTGACAATTTCATCCCTATAATATAACTAATATTAATTTCATCATTCACAATTCAAAATCTTTCACTTTGTATTTATGATATACTTGACAATAACACTTAAAATCGTCTTTCTCTTTTTCATTTGTACATTTTTTTTAATATGTGTGAAATAAATAAATGACTCACTTATTTTAAGACGGAGGGGTACATATTCCCGATTCCTTTGACTGATTAGTTAATCAACGGCTAGGATTTAAAATGTGAAAAAGCAACATTTTTTTGTTTGATAAAAAAATTTAAAATAAGCCTTTTACATTCTCAAGCATCATGAGTACACAAGCATCAAAGAATCGATCCAACGTTACTGCTTCTTCTTCATCTTTGTTACTCTCAACGCGTCACCCTTGATTTGGTGTGCCGCCATTCATTCACCTTCTCCGACCACCGTTGAGGTACGGCGTTTATTTCTAAAAGCATCTCATTATCAACAATCCCTAATTCGCGACACCAAGTAAATAGTGTCTAATCTAATTAACCATGGTTAAGGCATTTCAACTCGCTTTTTCGTTTTGTACACTCAACATGTTTGATTAAATGCCGTAATGTGAAGTGCTATTATTCTCAACCATAACAAATCCTTATAATTATCTGTATTGAATTAAATATGATAAAATCATTTATTTACTGTTGCAGCTTCTTCGCTTGGTTAATTAACTACCGCATCTTTTGGGCAAGAAATCATGAATAACATTGCTGGGAGACCACTTAATGGAGATTTAGAAGATGATGATGAAGATGAAGCTAATGATGATGGCCTTGAAGCGTGGGAGAGAGCTTATACAGAAGATAGATCATGGGAGTCTTTGCAGGAAGATGAATCTGGACTTCTTCGTCCCATAGATACGACAGCCATTCATCATGCCCAGTATCGTAGACGCCTCCGCGCCCTTGCTTCAAATGCAGCTACTGCGCGAATTCAAAAGGGTTTGATACGATACTTATACATTGTTGTGGACCTGTCCAAGGTATTAGTTTTATTAATTTATAGATTTTGTGTTTGTTTCTTAGTCATTTGTCATAGACCATTGTATTGATTA